>FWPV01005825.1_pt1 | contig 24253 bp, 25 predicted proteins | sample 2228371 | NCBI WGS metagenome assembly FWPV01 (sample SAMEA103939776, study PRJEB20133) | metagenome | reverse complement strand
GGCGCCTGAGGCCCCAAGTGCTGGAATGAACAGGTCATCCCTTAAAAAAAGCCCCATCATCATTCCATGAAGGAGACCGGCCGCGATCCCCGTAAATATATATAAAAAGAGATACTCCTTCCACCCGAGCCTATCCTCTACAGGAGGTCCAAAGACCAGAAGAAAAAGGGAGTTAGCGAGGATATGAAAAAAATCTTGATGAAAAAACATTGAGGTGATCAACTGCCAGGGGTATTGTTCTCCAGGAACAGTGAAAAAATACTGGCAAATCCAGTGATAAAAAATATAAAATTCTCTGCTAAAGGAGATGAAGATGATCCAGTTGAGGAAAAGGATACTAATCGTAACCCAAGGAAAATGCTTCAACCTGAGGTTTGTTCCAATGGGAATCATTTTTCTTCCACGAGAGATCGGGAGTTATCTGGGGATATTCCTCTGAGATGAAAAGGCATCCCCTTCAACTCTTTCATCGTCCTCTCCGCTTCTATGACAAAGGGATGAGAGGGACCGAAACGGTCCTTTAAAGCAATGATTTTCGAATACTCATTCAAGGCAAGCCCCAAATAGCCTGCCTTCTGATAGGTCTTGGCCAGATGAAACCGCGGTTCGCATTGATCAGGAGTTTTTTCAATGATCTCTCGATAAACCTGGATCGCCTTGTCCCACTGCTCCTTTCTTACCAGTCCCTTTGCCCTCTCCATGTCCTCTTGATAGAACCTGTATCCACTGGGTTCGGCCAAACCCGTGGGTTCATACACTAAATGGCTGAAGAGCCCTGAAATTAAATTGATTGCTGGAGGAATAAGATAGCCCATGAGGGCAGCTATCAGTAATCCCAACATCATCAATATATAAAAGAGAATATGGGAAGAGACGAGAGGGTAGAGAAAGGGCCAGAGGATGAACACAAACATTGAGAAATAGAGCTGATACCATATCCTTAGCTGACGGTCATCCATAAAGGAATCCAAATAATATTGGATTTTGGAATTTTTGATTAATGATTGATGGTTATCCTTACCTTCTTCTTCCCCTCTTATGAATCAGTGCTACCAATAAAAGGAACCCGAATAAGGAAGGGGTATTGCCCTTATCTGGATCATCCAGATCATCTTCAAGCGCCTTGAGAAATTTCCTCATCTCCTCATCCTCTGGAAACTTCTTAACCCCCTCCCTTAGTATGGCTATTGCCTCCTCTTTCCAGCCCATCTCATAAAAGGCAGCCCCCGCATTATGATAGAGAACTGGGTCCTGGTCTGGAAACCTTTTTAAACCTTCTAAAGCAATTTCCATGCCATTTCTCTTCATACCGAGGTCCAGATAGGCCCTACAAAGCCCTGCATAGATGGAAACCCCAATATGAGGATCTGAATCTTCAGAGAATCGTTCCAGGGCCTTCTCAAAAAATGAAAGGGCCTTCCAAGAATGACCCATTAACAACGAACAATTCCCTTTTTCAGCCAGGTATTGAGGATTGTCTGGATATTGTTCCAAAAGTTGGTCAATGATTTCGGTGGCATCCTCATAATATCCACAACCCATCAAAGCCAATGCCTTGTTATAATAGGGACTTGGGTCTTCGATAGAATCATAGAGGATAGCCTTCTCAAAACATCTTAAAGATTCAAAATGATCTCCCAGAAAATCGTTTAAAATCCCAAGTCCACTCCAAAGGACATAGGAGTTAGGAAACTCCCTTAATCCCTTCTCAAAAATCCCTCTTGCCTCCTCATATCGCCCCATCTCTATCAGTGCTATTCCCATTCCATAAAATTTCATCTCCTTGTTTCTCTTCTTAGAAACAGTTGAATAGATTGCCAGCTCCTCTTCATACTTTCCACACTCCACAAGAGTCCAGGCAAGATCAAGTTTTATGTCATCCAGACGATCCTGAAGCATTCTTTTTTCCCTATAATTTTTCACCCTTTTCAATCTCTTTTGAATGGAAAAGAATATTTTCTTTAGGACATTTAACATTTCGAATTTATTGATAAATTCAGGTTTTCTTTGATTCACATTTCTCCCTCCTTTTATCTTTATGAATTATTCTACTGGTAGACCTCCCCCAGGAAGTGTCCTATGTTTTTAATTTCTTAAATAGATAAATTCAGGCAGGTAGATTATAAAAAACGAAGACCAGTTCCATCAGGTAGAGAAAAAGGGGGCATTTCCCTTGTAAGGGCAATCCCTTATTGGAAACATCCCCTTTGCCATGGAATTGACAAAATTGTAAGAATGAGGTCCCAGACAAGGAGGGACCGATAAATAGGGACAGCCTCAAAGAGATGTCCAAAGGAACAACAGGGCTTATTTCTTTTCCTGAATGGAGAGCAATTCGACTTCAAAGATCAGGGTGGCGTTGGGGCCAATCCGTGGTCCTGCACCCCTTTCTCCATAGGCAAGATGGGGTGGGATAAAAAGCTGCCATTTGGCTCCCTCCTCCATCAACTGAAGAGCCTCGGTCCAGCCAGCAATCACTCCATTGACTGGAAAACTGACCGGTTGATTGCGACGATAAGAACTATCGAATTCGGTCCCATCGATCAATGTCCCCTTATAGTGGGTGGTGACTGTATCGGTCAGTTTTGGTTTTTTACCGCTTCCTTTCTTTAAAATCTTATACTGAAGACCGCTGGGCAGGGTTACGACGCCATCCTTCTTCTTGTTTTCGGCAAGAAAGGCCTCTCCCTCTTTCTTATTCTTTTCTCCCATCTTCTTGGATAACTCCTCCTGTTTGGCTTGAATCTCCTTCTGAAATGCGGCGATCGTCTCTTTGATCTCCTGGTCGCTCATCATCAGTTTATCGCCAGAGAGACCATCCTTGATCCCCTTGAAAAGGAGATCTGGATTCACATCAATGGAATGTTTCTTAAGGTTCGTGCCGATATCGACACCGATGACATAGCTCACCCTATCCTTCTGAGTTTTAGGTGCCCCCTTCTCCTCTCCCCAGAGTTGACCCGAGAAAAAGAGAATCCCTATGACGACGATCCATTGGTATCTCATGTTGACCCCTTTCCGTTAAATATTTTGGTCAAGGTTCATTTGACCTCAGTATATTTCTGCTACTATAAATTATATTTTAAAAGGATATTCTCAAGGATGCAAAGAAAAAAAGAGCGCCAGGTGAGATGGCTGGCGCTCTTTTCTATTTTGGATAAATCTTCAGTAAATCTTTTACATCAACCCAGCAATGGATCGCTGGGCAAAGGAGAGAACATTGGAGGGAAAGATTCCCATATAGAGGGTCCCGACCACAGCCACGATCAAGGCAAACACCAAGGCAGGTGAGAACTGGAGTCCTGTGATCTCCCGCTCCGATTCCCTGAAATACATCAGGACGGTCACCCTAAGGTAGTAATAAACAGAAACCGCACTGTTGAGCACCCCAATGATGACCAGCCAGTAGAATTTTGATTCCACGGCAGCGCTAAAGACGTAAAACTTGGCCATGAACCCACCCAGAGGGGGGATCCCTGCCATGGAGAGAAGAAAGATGGTCATCGCAGCAGAAAGGAGGGGATATTTGAATCCAATCCCAGCATAATCGCTGATCAGAGTATTCTCTTCTCCTTTCTTCCCGAGAAGAATAACGACGGTGAAGGCACCAATATTCATAAACGCATAGGCCATGAGGTAAAAGAGAATCCCCGAAGTCCCCAAATCATTTCCTGCCACAAAGGCCACAAGGATATACCCTGCATGGGCAATGCTTGAATAGGCAAGCATCCTTTTAATGTTTTCCTGGGAGATGGCAACGATGTTTCCCACGGTCATGGTCGCCACTGCAATCAGCCACATGATCGAAGTCCAATCCGGCTTAAACCCCGGAAGGGCAGAAAAGAAGACCCTGACCAATGCTGAAAAACCTGCTGCTTTCACCCCTGTGGCCATAAAGGCAGTGATCGAGGTGGGAGCCCCTTCATAGACATCAGGGGTCCACATATGGAAGGGAACAGAGGCGATCTTGAAACCAAAACCGATGGTCAGAAAGACCAGGCTCATCATCAACATCGGGTTCTTTAGTAAATTCTTAGAGGCAATGTAGGAGCCCACCTCTTTAAGATGAAGCGATCCAGTCGCTCCATATAAAAGAGCAATTCCATAAAGAAGGAACCCTGTGGCAAAGGCACCCAGCAGAAAATACTTCATGGCAGCTTCGATTGACCTTCTATCCTCCCTCATCATTCCAGTTAGGATGTAGATTGAAATGGACATGGTCTCCAGTCCCAAAAAGAGAGTGATCAGATGGGTCCCTGCTGACATCAGCATCATTCCAAGGGTGGAAAAAAGGATGAGGGCATAATACTCCCCAAACTCTATTCCCTCTCTCTGCACATAGCCCATCGAGATCAGGATGGTTAAAAAGGCAATGATTAAAAAGAGGACTTTGAAAAACAGCGAGAAGCCATCTGAGGTGAACATCCCTCCAAACCCAGTTTTTACGGAGCCGATCTGAGGAAGGGTAAAAAGGAAAGCAAGAATAATTCCAATTAAGCAGATGATTCCCAGGTAGCCCTTTTTCTCTGCCCTGGGGGTGAAGACATCAATCAGAAGCACCAAAAACCCAAAGGCAGTCATAAGAATCTCAGGCGCAATCAGATAAAGGTCAATCTCTGGTAGTTTCATTCAAAAGCCTCCTAATGGAAGGGTTCAAGGATTCGAGGGTTTTAGGATTCAGGAGTTAAACGATTCTTTTCGATTCCCTTGATCACTTGAATCCTTGACCCCTTATTAAACCCTATTTCTTCACCTCTGCCAATATCTTCAGGGAAGGTAAATCGGCTTTCATCTCAACCCTTCCCTTGAAATCTTTTAAAAACTTCTCCACACTCACATCCATCTTACTAAAGAAGAGTTTTGGATAGATTCCCATCAAGAAGATCAAGATCACCATGGGAATAAGGGTGACGATCTCCCGGCCATTTAAGTCTTTAAGCCCTTCGTTTTGGGGATTGGTGATCTTTCCAAACATCACCCTCTGGAACATCCAGAGCATATAGGCTGCCCCTAAGATCACGCCGGTGGCTGCCAGTACCCCATAAACCGTATTCGCTTGAAAGGCCCCTAAGAGGATTAAAAATTCTCCCACAAATCCATTGGTGCTTGGCAGTCCAATCGAGGAAAGGGTGACAATCATGAAGAAGGCGGCATAGACGGGCATTACCTTCGACAGTCCTCCAAAGTCCGCAATCATCCTGGTATGGCGTCGCTCATAGATCATCCCGACGATCAAGAAGAGAGAGCCTGTGCTGATCCCATGGTTGAGCATCTGATAGATCGACCCCTGGACGCCCTGCATGTTAAAGGCAAACATCCCAAGCATCACATAGCCAAGGTGGCTCACGCTTGAGAAAGCGACCAGGCGCTTCAGGTCGGGTTGCATCATCGAAACCAACGCCCCATAAATAATCCCGATAAGGGCCAGAACCGAAATGAGAGGCATCAGTTCATAGGCTGCATTCGGGAAGAGAGGGATCGCAAACCGAATGAATCCATAGGTCCCCATCTTCAGCAATACCCCCGCCAGAATCACACTTCCTGCTGTGGGGGCCTCGGTATGGGCATCGGGCAACCAGGTGTGGAATGGAAACATGGGCACCTTGATGGCAAAGGCCAGGGCAAAAGCAGAAAAGAGCCAATATTGAGTCCCGATTGGGATTCCTAATTTGTAGAGCTCAAGGACATCGAAGGTCGCCTTTCCCGTGGCCTTGAGATTAATAAAGTAGAGGGCCAGGATGGCGACCAGCATCAAGACACTTCCAGCCATGGTAAAGAGAAAGAATTTGATTGCTGCATAGATCCTCCTTTTTGGATCTCCCCAGACACCGATCAGGAGGTACATGGGAATAAGCATCACTTCCCAGAAGACATAGAAAAGGATGAGGTCCAGAGCAACCAGGGCCCCTACCATCCCGGTCTCGAGGAAGAGAAAGGAGATCATATACTCCTTCACCCTGAAGGTGATCGCACTCCAGGAACAGAGGATACAGAGGACGGTTAAGAAGGTCGTGAGAAGCACCAGCAGAAGGCTGATTCCATCGATTCCCAACTTGTAACTGATCCCATAGGATTGAACCCACCACCAATCCTCCACAAACTGCATCTCTGCGGTCTTTGGATTGAACGCAAAGAAGAGGGGCAGAGAAAAGATAAATTCAACCAGAGAGAAGAGGAGGGCAACCCATCGAAGGGCCTTCAGGTTCTCCTTATCAATAAAGAGTAAGACAATGGCGCCTAACAGTGGAAAGAAGGTGATCAAGGATAAGATCGGGATACCTAAGATTGTCATGAAAACGACTCCTTCTTTAAGTTTGCCAAATTCGAAATCCGAATCTCGAAACTCGAAACAGATTCGAATATCGAATGACCAAAATTAAGAACAGGGTTGGAACCTTTGAATTTATGCCCCCTCACCCTTCCCCTCTCCCTGGGGAGAGGGAGGGGGTGAGGAGAAAATTTCAAATATTTTTGGCTAAGATTTAGAAAATGGTTTCGAATTTCGAATCTCCTACTAAGAATTTTCATATTTTTAATAGAAGATGGCTCGGACAATGTAATATCCTGCGATGATGACGGCGCCAAGGACCATTGAAAAGGCATAGTTCTGAACGAGACCGGTCTGCATCCTTCTCATCCCTCTTGAAATCAAACCGATGAGATAGGCAATCCCATTGACCGTCCCATCAATGACAAAGTCATCAAAACCCCTCCAGAGGCCTGTTCCTAATCCCTTTAGGGAGTTGACAAAAAGGGCTTCATAAATCTCATCCACGTAATATTTATTGAAGACGAGGGTATATAATCCCTTCCACCTCTCCGCCAACTGTTTTGGAAGTTCGGGTTTCTTGATATAGAAAAGGTAAGCAATTCCAATCCCGATGAGTGCAATGATGACCGAGATTACCATCATGAGAAGTTCCAGCGAAGCGGAATGGCCTGCTCCCTCTCCTCCCGATGCCCAAGCCTGAGAGAAAAGGGTAATTCCGGAGTGGGTCTTGGCAGGTTCCCCTCCTCCCAAAACAGGGGCCAGAAATTCGTGGATATGGTTGGCTCCTCCCAACACATGGGGCACTCCTACATATCCCCCGATCACGGAAAGAACGGCAAGGATGATGAGGGGGATGGTCATGATTCTTGGGGATTCATGGATATGGTGAGCCACATGAGGATCGACTCTCGATTCACCAAAGAAGGTCAAAAACAGAGCCCTGAACATATAGAAGGCGGTCATTCCGGCAGCCACCGCTGCAACCAGCCAGAGTAAGAAATGGCCATGAGGGCTGGAAAAGGCCTGCCAGAGAATCTCATCCTTGCTGAAAAACCCTGAAAGGCCAGGAATTCCTGCAATGGCCAAGGTAGCGATGAAGAAGGTCCAGAAGGTGATCGGAATCTTGGTCCGAAGCGCTCCCATCTTCCTCATGTCCAGTTCGCCACTGAGGGCGTGCATCACACTGCCCGCTCCGAGGAAGAGAAGTCCTTTAAAAAAGGCATGGGTCATCAGGTGAAAGATCCCTGCACTGAAGGCTCCAACCCCTACTCCTAAGAACATATATCCCAACTGACTGATCGTGGAATAGGCTAAAACTTTCTTAATATCGTTCTGGCAGAACCCAATCGAAGCAGTGTAGATGGCGGTGGCCACTCCTACAATTGCCACGATGGCCATGGAGACAGGGGCCATGCTATAAAGCACATTGCACCGGGCGATCATATAAACCCCTGCGGTCACCATGGTGGCAGCGTGGATGAGAGAGCTCACCGGAGTGGGACCTTCCATCGCATCTGGGAGCCAGACGTAAAGGGGGATCTGTGCGGATTTGCCACAGGCTCCGATAAAGAGAAGGATGGTGATGAGGGTGACGGTTGTCGGATCAAGGAGATGGGCATTCTGAAAGACCTCTGTGAAATCGAGTGTCCAGACTCCTTTTTGACCCAGGCTGGTAAAGAGCAGGAACATTCCAAGGATAAAACCAAAATCACCGACCCGGTTGACCACAAAGGCCTTCTTCCCTGCGTTAGAGGCGGAGTCCTTCTCAAACCAGAACCCAATCAAGAGGTAGGAACAGAGCCCCACTCCTTCCCATCCCACAAACATCAAAAGAAAATTGTTGGCCAGAACCAGGTTAAGCATCATGAAGACAAACAGGTTGAGATAGGTAAAATAGCGCGGATAGCCTGGATCATCATGCATATACCCAACGGAATAGATGTGGATGAAGAAACTCACCCCCGTGACCACCAGCGCCATTAGAATAGAAAGGGGATCGATCTGGTATCCAATCACGGTCTGAAAGGAACCTGACACCACCCAGTCGAAGATCACCTTTTCAAAAAATCGTTCGGAGGGTGGCCTTCCGAGAAGCGCAATGAAGATCAAAATGGACGTGAGAAAGGAGAGACCTAAAGCGGAACAGGCCACCCAACCAACGACTTTCTTGCTAAACCGTCTCCCCAAAAGACCATTCAGTAAAAATCCGATGGCTGGAAAAGCAGGAACTAACCAAACATAATCGAACATCGGGAACTCCTTGAAATCGATATTGCGGATTTCGGAATGCAGAATTTTGAATTATGACCCCATGTTTTTACTCCGCAATCTGCACTCTGCATTCCTCATTTAGATTACCACTTTAAGATGTTCACCTCGTCCACATTGATGGTTTCTCTTGAGCGGTAGATCATGACAAAGATGGCCAATCCCACCGCCGCTTCAGCCGCTGCCACGGCCATCACAAAAAATGCAAAGACCACCCCGTCCATCGATTGGAGAAAACGGGAGAAGGTGATAAAACTCAGGTTGACCGCATTTAACATCAACTCAATGGACATGAAAACCACGATGGCATTTCGCCGCGTCAAGGCTCCGATGACCCCGATCGTAAAAAGAATTCCACTTAGTACCAAATATACCTCAGGAGGAATAGCGGGAACGGTCCACATAGATCTTCTCCTTATTTTCTCCTCTTGCTTAAAACCACTGCCCCAATAATAGCGGCAACCAGGAGGATCGAGACCACCTCAAATGGAAAGAGATATTGCGTAAAGAGAACTTCGCCAAAGGTTTTCGTACTGGTCTTCATCTTCTCAAGGTCATAAACCCCCAATTTCCCCGTGGGAGATTTGGCCACCACGGAGTAGAGAATTCCGAGAAGAAATAGAAGGGCCAAAAAACTCCCAATCACTTTGGAGTAAACGATCTTTAACCCTTTCTTTAGTTCTTCTTCCAGGTCGAGGAGCATGATGACAAAGACGATCAACATGACGATGGCTCCTGCATAGACGACCACCTGGATGATGGCAATAAACTGGCTGTGAAGCAGTAGGTAGAGCACGGCCACACAGAGGAAAGTGAGGACCATAAAGAGGGCGCTGTGGATTGGATTCTTCCGCGTGATCACGAGAATCGAGGCGACAATGGAGAGTAACCCAGCCCCCAAAAAGATTAACCATTGAAAGAGGTTTGCAATATTTTCAGCCATCTTTTATTTACCCCGTATAAACTGATTCCCAAGATCGTAAGATCGATTAAATGAGGAGAACAGGTTAAGGATTATTTTTCTTCTCCTCTAAGAGCCTCTCGGTCGTCATCCGATAGGCCTTCCGGTCCCCCTCCACCCATTCGTAGTTCTTTCCTAAGAAGATCGCTTTCACTGGGCAGGCCTCCTCACAGAAGCCACAGAAGATACAGCGGGAGGCATCCAGTTCATAGGTGAGGGGATATCGATTCCCTTGTTCATCCTCAGCGGTCTCGATGTAAATACATTGGGAAGGGCAGACCGCCATGCAGAGGCCACAGGCCACACACTTGGTTTTCCCCTTCTCATCCCTTTCAAAATACTGAATCCCCCTCCATCTGTTTGCAGGAAGTAATTTCTCCTCCGGATATTGAATGGTGATCGGTTTGGAGAAGAACCTTGAAAGGGTGAGCCCCAGTCCTTTTAACAACGGAATAATCATCTTTTACCCCTTCAGTGAAACCACCAATCCTGTGATCAATAAATTGGCAAGAGTTAAGGGAAGTAAAACCTTCCACCCGAACTTCATAATCTGGTCATATCGGAGCCTTGGAAAGGTTCCCCTTTGCCAGATAAAGAAGAAGATGAAAACAAATAGTTTTAGGCAGAACCAGATGACCCCCGGTATGAAACTAAGTTGAGGAAGAGGGGGTTGCCATCCTCCCCAAAAGAGGGTCACCGCAATGGCGCCCATGGTTACCATATGCGCATATTCGGCCATGAAGAAGAGGGCAAATTTCATACTGCTATATTCAATGTTGAACCCGCAGGCCAACTCCGATTCAGCCTCAGGCATATCGAAAGGCGTGCGATTAATCTCTGCCAGACCGCATATGAGATAGAGGATAAAGGCCAGAGGTTGATACCAGAAATTCCAATTCCAGAATCCCCCGCCTTGAAGTTGAACAATCTCGGTCAGCCTCAAACTCTGAGAAAGGATAATGACCCCAATGATGGAAAGGCCAAGGGAGACCTCATAACTGATCATCTGGGCGGCTGCTCGAAGAGAACCGGTCAGGCCATACTTATTCCCAGAGGCCCACCCTCCCAAGATGATGCCGTATTCTCCCAGGGTAGCAAAGGCAAAGACATAGAGAAGACCAATATCCACATCGGCCAATCGAAGTTTCACCACCCAATTCGTCCCGGGGATGGTGAACTGATTTCCAAATGGAATCACTGCAAAGAGGCTGATGGCTGAGATGATGGCAATCATCGGGGCAAGGACAAAGACCACCTTGTCTGCCCTTGCAGGGATGAGGTCTTCCTTAAAGAAGGCCTTGATGGCATCGGAAAAAGGTTGAAGCAATCCAAACGGACCACAACGATTCGGACCAAAACGAATCTGGATGTGTCCCAGCACTTTCCGCTCAAGCCAGGTCAGATAGGCCACGCAGAGCATCAGGCAGGCAAAGACCACCACACATTTAATCACGATTTCGATGAGAAGATATAACAACTCCATCCTCTTTCTCCTCTACCCCATTAAAAGATTCCCTTCTCCAACGAAGTCTACCTTTTTTCAATCCTCCCCACGAAAAGTTTATATTCAGGTTGACCGATGGAATCGCCCCTATGAACCAAGAGACGGTTAATCATGACAGGGAAGAAGGTGATCGCGAAATAGGCCACCCCTCTGGGAAGGTCTGTTGAGATTCGGCAGACCGTGTCCACTTCCCCCCTTGGAGAGATCACCCTTACCCTATCTCCTTCCGATACTCCTGCCTCTTTAGCATCCTCAGGGTGAACCTCAATGCAAGTCTCACGAAATACCCTGGCCAACCCTTCCGCCCTCTTGGTCGTCGTCCCGATCCCGTAGTGATAATGAAATCCCCTCGGAATGATCCATAAGGGATACCGACCATCCGGCTTCTCCAGAGGCTCTCTATACTCCACAGGGATAAATCTCTTTTTCACCCCGTTCAAAGAAGACCATTGGATCCCACCCCTTTCAAGATGGGGATAAGTCATGTTTGAATAAAGAGGAACGAGGGTGGCAATCTCCTCCATGATCTGAGCAGAGTCTTCATAATCCATCAGGTAACCCATCCGAAGGGATAGATCACAAAAGATCTTCCAATCCACTTTGGCCTCCCCGATAGGAGAGATGGTCTTCCTCACCCTTTGAACCCTTCTCTCCATATTGGTAAAGGTCCCATCCTTCTCCGCAAAACTTACTCCAGGGAGGATCACATGGGCATAACTCCCAATTTGGGTCATGAACATATCTTGAACCACCAAGAGGTCCAGTTGCTTCAAGGATTCTTTAACCCCTTCGGGATTGGGAAGGGTAAGGAGGGGATCTTCACCAAAGACATAGAGGGCCTTGATCTTTCCTTCTGAAATCTTATCGAACAGTTCTAAATAAGGATAACCAGGGATGGCAGAAATCTCAGCCTTCCAGATCTCCTGGAATCTTTTTCGTGCCTCTTCATCCTCTATCTTTTTGTAGCCAGGAAGCAGTTCAGAGAACCCACCCATATCACAGGCTCCCTGAGCATTATTCTGTGGAAGGAGTGGATAGAGCCCCCCACCCTCTTTCTCCACTTCTCCGGTTAAAAGGGCCAGATTGCATAGGGATAAAACTGCATCCTTTCCATTGGCGTGCTGGGTAAGACCTGAGCCAAAAACAATCGCCCTCCGGGTAGCGGATCGATAAAACTCAGATAAGGTGTTTAGCTCGGAGGGAGAAACTCCTGAAATCCTCTCCACCCACTCATCGGTAAACCGTTCTAAGGAGGATTTGAGGGATTCGAAGCCTTCCGTCTTAGAGAAAACGTATTCATTATTATAAGCCTTCGCCTCGATAAGATGACGTATCAGGGCATTGATCCAAACAAGGTCTGTGTGGGGATTGGGTCTTAACCAGAGGTCCGCCCATTTCTCCCAGGAGGTCTTTCGAGGATCGACCAGAATGATCTTGGCGCCGTTCTTTCGCATCGCCTCCCTCATCTTATTTCCAAAGATGAGATGATCATCATCCACATCCGCTCCGATGAGGAGGATGAGGTCAGCCTTGGCAACCTCCTCGATGGGATGGGTCATTCCATTAGAGCCCAATGAGGCCATCATTCCAAAAAAGGAGGAACCGCTCGAGAGACGGGCTCCGTTATCAATATGATTCGTCCCGATACAGGCCCTCATCCATTTCTGAAAAAGATAGATCTCCTCATTGGTGGCCCTTGGAGAAGAGATCCCTCCAATACTTTCAGGACCCCTGCTCTCTTTTATCTCCTGGAGTTTATCCGCCACAAAGTTGAGCGCCTCCTCCCAGGAAACTTCAACAAAACCCTCTCCGGTTCTCATTAAAGGCCTCTGAAGTCGATCGGGATGATGGAGAAAGTCATAGCCAAACCTTCCCTTCACACAGAGGCTCCCCCGATTGATTCCTGGCTCGCTGTGGGTGGTCACCTTGACCACTCTCCTCTGGCTGAGGGTATTGAGTTCCAATTGACAACCACAACCACAAAAGGTACAGGTGGTCTGGACTCTTCCTAATTGCCACACTCTTCCCTTGATCTTACTTAGATTTTCCGTGAGCGCACCGACCGGGCAGACATGGAGACATTCCCCACAGGAGATGCAATTCTCTTTCCGAACTGCTTTAATCTGAGAGGAATAACCGTTGTCCACGACATCCAAAACATCCGATCCTGGAATATCGATACAGGCATGAACGCAACGAAGGCACATCACACATCGCTCTGGCCATTGTCGGATCAGGGGGGTTCCATATTCAAAGATGGGACGCTCAACCTTTTCGGTGAAAAAGTCCTGACGGTCAATTCCAAATTCATAAGTTCGATTTTGAAGGAGACATTCGCCCCCTGCATCACAAACAGGACAATCCAGGGGATGATTCACCAGCAGGAGTCTCAGGGCCTCCCTTCGCATCCCCTCCACTCTTTCCGTTTTCGTGTGAACCACCATGCCCTCAAAGATCGGAGTGGCACAGGAGGCCATTGGCATTTCCGCCCCCTCCACCTCGACGAGGCAGATTCGACAGGATTTGATCAGGCTCAACTTTTCATGATAGCAGAGGGTGGGGATGTAGATCCCATTCTCTCTGGCCACCTCCAGAATCGTCTGCTCTGGTCTGCCCACTACTTCTTTTCCATCAATGGTTAACTTTAACATGCTCTATGAAGCCTCCAGCTCCAAAAATCCGAAATCCTAATGTCGAAATTTCTTCCTGCGGCAAGCAGGCAAAATAAACTCAAAATTCAAATTCTCTTTGTTCATGTCATTTTGTATTTCAAAAATTCGTGCTTGTTTCGAATTTCGGATTTCGTGCCTCGAATTTAAATTTCTCTCAAACCGCAAAGAGTCCGATCCGGACACATCGAAGACAACGCTCTGCCTCTTTTTGGGCCTGGGGGATGGAAAACCCTTTCTCCACCTCCTCAAAGGTCCATTTTCGAGTTTCTGGAGGAAGCATCCTCAACATCTCTCTCTTGGTTCCACCACAGATCCCAACCTTCTCCTCTTTCCGATAGACCTTGATCTTTTCCATCAACGATTCCAAACGTTCCTCTTCAGTCTCCTTAACCTCCATCCCTCGAAGGAAGAGGTCGATCTTCTCTGCTGCCCTCTTCCCATTCCCCGCCGCACGAACCAGAACATCAGGCCCTGTTACACAGTCTCCTGCAGAGAAAACCCCTGGACGGCTCGTTAGAAATGTCCCTTCCTGAACCGAAATGGTAGAGCGTTTGGTCGTCTTTATTCCATCCTTCTCATCGAGGAAGGAGAGGTCAATAGCCTGACCAATCGCTGGAATCAAAATGTCGGTCTCGATAAAGAATTCTGAGCCCTTAATCGGAACAGGCCTTCGCCGTCCGCTCTCATCGGGTTCCCCAAGTTCCATTCGAATACATTCAACTCCAATGACCTTCCCTTCCTTCTCCACGATTCGAACAGGGTTGCATAGGTAATGGAACTTCACCCCTTCTTCCTCTGCATCATGGACTTCCACGGGGTCTGCAGGCATCTCTTTCTTTGTCCGACGGTAAACGAGATTCACATCCGATTTCCCAAGGCGGAATGAGGATCGCACACAATCAATGGCCACATTCCCTCCTCCAACCACGACAACCTTCTTCCCCTCAGGGTAGGGATCCCTTCCCAGATTGATCTCCAAGAGATAATAAACTCCAGGAATAAAGCCTTTATAACCTTTATCCTCCCCTTCAACACCCATGGGGGTATTGGTCTGAGCACCCACCCCAATGAAGATGGCCTTATAACCCTCTTCAAATATTTGGGAAAGGGTAATATCTTTTCCAACCTGAGTATGATATCGAATCTCCACCCCTAAACGTTCGATAAGTTCTGTTTCATACCTCACAATGTTTCTTGGAAGCCGATAATCAGGAATGCCCATGGCTGCCATCCCTCCGGGCTCCCCTAATCTTTCAAAGATCGTCACAGAATATCCTTTGAGGGCCAAATAGTAGGCACAACTCAGCCCTGCAGGTCCAGCTCCAATGATGGCCACCTTTTCAGAACGGGCTTTCTCTTTATGAACTGGAGGGATTCTTCTCTTTTCTATCTCATAGTCTGCTACAAACCGCTTTAGCCATTTAATGGAAAGGCATTCATCCACATTGGCTCTTCGGCAGTTTGATTCACAGGGTCGGATACAAACCCTTCCAAGGATACCTGGCAGGCAGGTCGCACCCCGAATGGCCTCAAGGGATTCGAGGAACCTCCCTTCTTTAATCAATTCGATATATTTATAGATGGGAAGATGAGAGGGACAGGCACTGACACAAGGAGCAGTCACCTTAACCTTATAATCCTCCCGAGGGATCCTTCTTTTCGATTGGATGAGATCGATAAATTGGCTTCTAAAATGCTGGAGGGCATCCAAGAGGGGTCTGGGTCCGGTTTGGCCGAGATTGCATTTTGAACTTCTAAGGATCATCTCCGCCAGATATTTTAATTGGTCCAGGTCTTCCATTCTTCCCTGACCCTCAGAGATCCGGTTTAGGATGCTAAGGAGGATTCGAGTTCCCACCCTGCAGGGCGTACACTTCCCACAGGACTCTTTCTGAACAGCCTCGATATAGGCTCGAATCAAATCGACAATATTGACTTCAGGATCTCTGATGGCAATTCCATCCCAGCCTATAAATGCTCGAATCTTTTTATCCTGATCAAATTCCAATGGCAGGGTGAGGTTGGAGAGAGGCTGTCTTTCTGATTCGAGTTTTCCCCGATTATCTTTAATCACCCCACCCCAGCTGCTGAAAAGAATGTCTGTCATATCTACCTCATGATTCGTGGTTGGTAATCATTTACCATTGCGATTTACCAACCCCATGGATTACCGATCGATCTCTCCCAGAACGATATCAATGCTTCCAATGGTGGAGATTACATCTGCAATCAAACTCCCTTCAATCATCTTAGGGAGTGCGCTCAAATTGGCAAATGAGGGAGTTCTGATCCTGAACCGATAGGGCTTGTTTGACCCATCGCTCACAATGTAGAACCCCAACTCTCCTTTGGATGCCTCGACGCTTGCATAGACTTCCCCTTTAGGTGGTTGGAAGCCCTCTGAAACAATCTTGAAATGCCGGATCAATGCATCGATATCCTGAAGCACTCTTTCCTTAGGCGGGAGAACAACCTTTGGATCATCGGCCAAGATCGGACCTTCGGGCAGACGCTCAAGGGCTTGTCTTACAATGGAGTTCGACCATTCCATCTCTCTCAAACGGACGATATATCGATCGTAGACATCTCCGACCGATCCAATAGGGATCTCAAAATCAAACTCCTCGTAACTCGAATAAGGGAATGCCTTTCTCACATCGTACTTTACTCCAGAACCTCGAAGGGTGGGACCGGTCACGCCCCAACTGATGGCATCCTCTTTAGAGATTATCCCCACTTCTTTTGTCCTTTTCATCCAGATCACATTCTTGGTCAGGAGGGTTTCATACTCCTTGACCCGCTCTGGGAACATCTGAGTAAAGGATCGAATCGCCTCATCGATTCCTTCTGGAAGGTCTTTTGCTACTCCACCGATTCTCAGGTAGGTGGGGGTAAGTCTTCCCCCTGCCACCTCTTCAAAAATTCTTAGGATATCCTCCCTTTCCCTAAAGGTATAAAAGATAGGAGTGGTCGCCCCAATATCCAAGACATGGGTTCCCAACCAGATCAGATGAGCGGCAATCCTCTGAAGTTCTGCCATCATCACCCTCAGGTATTGGGCCCGCTTTGGAATTTCAATCCCTAATAGTTTCTCTACGGCCAGAACATAGGCCAGGTTGTTCCCCATGGCATTGGTATAATCCAATCGGTCAGTGAAGGGAATGGATTGATGATAGGTTCTACTCTCCGCGAGTTTCTCGATGCCTCGGTGTAGGTGTCCGATATGGGGAGTGGCCTTGACAATGACCTCTCCATCCAATTCCAGAACGACCCTCAACACCCCGTGCGTGGCGGGATGCTGGGGGCCCATATTGATGGTCATCAACCTTTTCTCTGCCATTTCAAACCTCGGGAACGAAGGGTTTATCAAAATCTGGTCCTTCGGTTGGATAATCTTTTCGAAGGGGATGGCCTTGATAACCATCCCAGAGGAGGATCCTTCTCAAATCGGGATGATTCTCAAAGGGAATCCCAAATAGGTCATAGACCTCACGTTCATACCAATTGGCTACCTTCCAAACGGACTCCACACTTGGCACCGGCTCGCCCTCTTCCACTCTTGTTTTAATCCTTAATCTCTGATTGTTTTTAAGGGAGCAGAGATGGTAAACAATCTCGAATCGAGGGGTTTCTGGAAGATGGTCTACCCCGCAGAGATCAGTAAGAAGATTGAATTGGAGATCCGGGTCAGAAGCGAGAAACTGACAGACCCTTAGGAGATCTTTCTTCGCAATAAGGACAGTGGTCTCATCCCGAAAAGTCTTAACCTCTAAAATCGCCTCTGAGAATTTTTCTCTTAATTTATTTATTGCGAGGTTCCTCTCAACCATGGCTCTCCTCTTCATTTCCTAAGGGGAATGGAATCCGAACATCCTTCCGATTGGCCAGTGATTCCTGTTCAATCTTCTTCTGGAGTTTCACCAAGGCAGCGAGAAGTCCCTCTGGTTTGGGTGGGCAACCTGGAACATAAAAATCAACAGGAAGGATCTGATCCACTCCCTGCACCACGCTATAGGTTTTGAAGATTCCACCTGAGCAGGCACAGGCTCCATAGGCAATCACCCATTTAGGTTCTGGCATCTGTTCATAAATGCGCTTGACCATCGGGGCCATCTTCTTGGTCAATGTCCCTGCGACAATCATCAAATCTGCCTGTCTTGGAGAGGGCCTGAAAACCTCTGACCCAAATCGAGCAATATCCCAGGTCGCCATACTGGCAACCATCATCTCGAGAGCACATCAGGCTAAGCCAAAGGTTACAGGCCAGATAGAATATTTCCGGCCCCAATTGACCACTTTATCAAAGAGAGGAAGGAAAGGGGTTTTTTCAAGATAGGTTTCTATTCCCATTCTAAGGCTCCTTTTTTCCAGATATAAAGGTAGGCGATGAGTAAGATACCAATGAATACTGCCATGGAGATAAAGGCAAAGACCTTTAGTTCCTTAAAGACCACAGCCCAGGGGTAAAGAAAGACCACTTCAATATCAAAAAGTAAAAAGAGCATCGCAATAATATAATATTTTATGGGAATCCTTCGGAAACTTGATCCAACCGTCGTCATTCCACATTCGTAGGGTTCTCCTTTTAGAGGGGTTCGCTTTCTCTGGCCTAAAAGATGAGATGCTATGATTGCGAATATAGCGAAGGCGACAGCGATTCCTATATATACGAGGATGGCAAAATATTCAATCATTGAGTAGCCTCCCGGAAGATCAATTTGTGAAAAGTTTCTTGTTTCCGCTACAAACTACAAGATTGTATTCTTTTTGTCAAGAAAAATTTTTTAAAAAAGTTTTTAAAAGTGTTTTCTTAATATATACTAACACATTGTTTTTATTTAAAAATTTTACTAAAACCTTATTCTTTTTTAAGTCAAAAAACTTAGTGAAATAATTAACATTTATATACCATATTCTTTAAAAAAAATAAAGTCTCTGGGTTAAGCAGATGCCAAGATGCCATTATTTATTGGTTAAGGGATTGTTCTGAAAGAATTTACTTTACCCCTAAAATTTTCCCGCGAACCGACCTTTTTTCTACCTAACCTTGGCCTAAGAATAATTTTTTGGTCCTTCCCTATTATATTTAATTGGGATTTCGTTTTTCTGTGAAACATTCCCTTTCGCCCTGCTGATTAGTTCTTCTGAAACATCATTAAAAATTTGACTTTTCGATCCCTTTTTCTTATAAATAGGACAAACTTTGTGAAAAATTTATCAGAAAAGGAGGGAAAAGAGTGTATAAGATTACTTATAAAAGAGAGATGGCTGAAAAAACGGTTTGCCACTTTAGGGTCGAAGCTCCAAAAATTGCTCGAAAGGCAAAGCCTGGACAGTTCATTGTTCTCCGGGCTAACGAAACAGGAGAACGGATTCCATTGACCATGGCAGGGACAGACCCCGTTAATGGAACGATTGACATCATCTTTCAGGTCGTTGGTAAAACAACTGCGCTCTTAAGGACCTTCAACGTAGGGGATTATATTACCGATATCATCGGGCCATTGGGCCGTCCAACCCATATCGAAAATCTTGGAACGGTGATCTGTGTGGGCGGTGGAACAGGAGTAGCCGTGATGTACCCCATCACCAAAGCCTATAAGGAGGCTGGAAATCATGTGATTGCCATCATCGGTGCAAGGACCAAAGACCTTCTCATCCTCGAAGAAGAGATGAAAGCAGCCAGTCATGACCTGAGGGTGACCACCGATGATGGAAGCTATGGGGTTCACGGCTTTGTCACCGATGTCTTAAAGAAGATTCTGGATGAGAGAAAAGATGTGAAATTGGTCGTTGGGATTGGGCCTGTTCCCATGATGAAATTTTTATGCAAGATGACCAAAGAGTATGGGGTGAAAACCATGGTAAGCCTTAACCCGATCATGGTCGATGCAACCGGCATGTGTGGCGCATGCCGAGTCACTGTAGGAGGGAAAACCCGATTCTGTTGTGTGGATGGCCCTGAATTTGATGGTCATGAGGTTGACTATGATGAGTTGGTAAAAAGGCAGAGGGCATATCTCACCGATGAGAAGGTATCAATGGACAGGTTTATGGCGTCCTTAAGATAAGGGGGAGAAAATGGCAGAGAAGGAGAAGAAAGAAAAAATTCCAAGGCAGAAAATGCCAGAACAGGATCCAAAGGCAAGGGCAAAGAATTTCAATGAAGTCCCTTATGGGTATCCACCCGAAGTAGCTCAATTGGAGGCAAGCCGTTGCCTTCAATGTAAAAAACCAAAATGTATTGAGGGATGTCCCGTAGAGATAGATATCCCTGCTTTTATTAAACTTATCTATGAAGGAGATTTTGTTGGTGCAGCCCGAAAATTGAAGGAGAGGAATAGTCTTCCTGCTATCTGTGGTCGTGTTTGTCCCCAAGAGGATCAATGTGAAAAGTTTTGTGTGGTTGGGAAGAAGGACCAGCCAGTCGCCATTGGAAGGCTGGAACGATTTGCTGCGGACTGGGAGAGGGAGAAAGCAGAAGTCACGATCCCACAAAAAGCTCCCTCCACAGGTAAGAAGGTTGCGGTGGTGGGTTCAGGACCTGCAGGGTTGACCGTTGCCGGAGACCTCATCCTTAAAGGCCACGAGGTAACGATCTTCGAGGCCCTCCATAAACCTGGGGGGGTATTGATCTACGGAATTCCAGAATTTCGTCTTCCAAAAGCCATTGTCCAGGCTGAGGTCAACTACCTTGAAAAGTTAGGAGTAAAGGTGGAGTGTAATTGTGTGATTGGCAGGATTGAAACGGTTGACGAACTTCTCCAGGAGTATGATGCGGTCTTTTTAGGTTTGGGGGCAGGACTCCCACAGTTCCTGGGAATTCCAGGAGAAAACTTTTGTGGAATCTATTCAGCCAACGAATATCTCACCCGATCCAATTTAATGAAGGCCTATCTCTTTCCTGAATATGATACCCCGATTGCCCGGGGAAAGAATGTGGCAGTCTTTGGTGCGGGAAATGTGGCCATGGATGCGGCTCGAACTGCTCTTCGGTTAGGCGCTGACGTCGTGAGGATTGTTTACCGAAGGTCGAGAGAAGAAATGCCTGCGAGGATCGAAGAGATCCATCATGCTGAGGAGGAGGGAGTCCAATTTTATCTCCTGACAGCCCCAACCCGTTTCTTCGGGGATGACAATGGATGGGTCACAGGATTTGAGTGTATTAAAATGGAGTTGGGGGAACCTGATGAGTCTGGAAGGAGAAGACCCGTGCCCATTAAAGGCTCCGAATTTCAATTGGATTGTGATTTAGCGGTAGTGGCGATTGGAACCGGTGCCAATCCCCTCCTCACGACCACTACTCCAGGCCTGGACCTCAATAAGCGAGGCTATATTGTGGCTGATCCAGAGACTGGAAAGACGAGCAAAGAAGGGGTATGGGCTGGAGGTGATATCGTCACGGGTTCAGCAACCGTGATCCTCGCCATGGGCGCAGGAAGAAAGGCTGCCAATTCGATTCATGAATATTTGATGAACAAATAGGGCTTAATTATTGATTCAAGGATTTAAGAAAAGGCAGGGTGATGGCCCTGCCTTTTTTCTCTCATCATTTTTCTTGGACAAGACTTTTTATCACCTTCATATTTTTTAAATCTTCCACCGTATCCCTTCTCGGGGTTTCCATGATTCCAGGGAGATGGCTCAAGAGGGGATGGTTGACAATCCTTCGGAATCCTTCAAGCCCGATATATCCCTCACCAATATGCCAGTGACGGTCTTTCCGTGAACCAAGAGGGGTTTTTGAATCGTTGAGGTGAAGCAGATGAAGACGCCTGAGCCCAATGGACTCCTCAAAGGATTCAAGGGTCTTTTCGATGCCATCCTCACTGGAGAGATCATACCCTGCCTCAAAGGCATGGGCCGTGTCAAGACAGAGGCCAACTCTTTCTTTCTCTTTGATTCCATCTATAATCTTCTTGATCTGCTCAAACTCATATCCAATCTCCGTTCCCTGTCCTGCTGTGTTTTCAAGGAGGAGGGTCACTGAATTTTGGACTCTCTGGAAGACCTGCTCAATTCCATAGATCACCGCATCAACGGCTTCCTCTTCAGAAGATTCCAACCGGTGACCCATATGGATGATCAGGTATTGGGCTCCAAGAACCTCTGCCCTCTGGAGGTCTGTTACAATAGATTGAATCGATCGTTTATAGAATTTTGATTTAAAAGAAGCAATATTGGGAAGATAGGGAAGGTGAAGAAAAACAGGATCAAATCCCTTCTCTTTTACCCTGAAGCGGAAGGAGGCCACTTCCTCTTCATCCAGTGGATGAAAGCCCCAACCCCGTGGATTTCGGGAAAAGAGTTGGATCGTCTCACAGCCCCGGATTTCTGCCTGATCAACTACTTTTGAGAACCCTTCTGAAATAGAGAGATGAAACCCAAACCGCATCCTTTAAAATAGAATATAAACCCTCTCTGGGAATTGTCAACTCAATCAAAGGGAAAATAAAAATCCATTCTCTCTTTAACCAAACCGCTCTTTAAAAGCCTCTTCTTAATCTCTATTGAATTTTTTCTTCATCGAAACTGAACTTACCCTTCTTCTTAAGTCCAATGATATTAATGGGGTTAAATTTTATCGGCATTCCTGCCAAAACAGGAATCCCGACTCCACAGGAATGACCCATTATGTGGTTTGTTACTTTATTTAAATTTTTTGGATTAATTCTTGGATCCCATATTCAGTTGATGTAGAACTTTTGGAAAATTTGTTCCAGAAGAATCGCAATATTGCAAGCCTGACCCGAGAATTTTCTTTTTCACAATTCACTTTCATCAATTCCTGCGACCTTCATGAAATATTTCAGCAAACCAATCTTGAGCGGGGCATTTCCATGTATAGGTACCGAAATTCGAGTGGGGTGTCCCACTTTGGCATAGATGTGGTGACTTCCCTTCGTTCGTCGCAGCTCCCAGCCCTTCTTCTCGAGCAACTTTGCGAAGTCCTTCCCGGAAATGGCTTTCACACCGCAATCTCCAGGACTCGATCTCTTTCTGTTAACTTGATGTCCTTTATATCCACGGACAAGCAACCTTCGACAGCTTCATAAATGTTTCGAAGTAATTCGTCGAACGTTTCGCCCTGGGTGGCGCAGCCCGGAATGGAGGGCACTTCAGCCCAATAGCCTCCTTCTTCCGCTTCATGAACGATCACTTTGAGTTTCATGGAATCACCTCACTTAATGTTTTCAGGAACACATAACGATCTGCGTAACCTGCGCGGGCAATCGCCATTCCCGAAAAGCTGATTCGGCTATCCTGCGTCAGGTTAATGCAGTGGTTATGCCTTGATTCATAATTCTTTAGTTTTGAGCCGGGATTTCCATGTTTCGGGCTCTCTGCTCAGATGCATGACCGCCACAATGAGCAGGGTCTCTCCCCTAATTTGATAAATAATCCCGTAAGGGAATCGGATGGTTCGACATCGACGAGTACGTTTTGACAGCTTGGCCCAAGCATCGGGGTACTGGACTATTCGTTCGAGCGTCCTCTTAACCTCTCCAGCAAATTCGTAACCGAGACCTTCGCTTTGCAGATTGTAATAAGAGATAGCGTCCATTAACTCTGTTTTTGCGGGAGGAAGGAATTCGATTTTCATTAACGTCTATTCTTTTCAATTTCTGAAAATACGTCTTTTGCCGGGATTGCCGCCATTTCACCACGCTCGTATGCATCAATTCGGTTCTCTGCTTCTTCAGCCCATAAGGCATCAATCCTTTTCCTGGATTTAAACTCAAAGCTGGTTAAAAGGTTTTCGACCAACTCGGCACGTTCCACCGGCGGGAGTTTCAGCGCCTCAGCAAGTATCTGGCGTCGTTGTTTTGGCATATGTGGCAACACCTCCTTTAATTTTGGTCTAATCATATTTTAGCACATGATAGAAGTATTTTCTTATTCTTTTTTTGGCATAACGACCGAAATCAGCGGTGGCTGTTAGCCATCCGCTGGAGTGATTTGTTATGTGAAAAAGGGTATTAAACCTGTCAACCGTTTAAACAAAGAAGACAGAAAACCTATCGAAGCCGGGTATATCTTTTTTCGATATCTTCCAGTCTGTAATATCATCCCAATTCACTTTAAAGTCAGAACCGTACGGTCTTAAATATGACTTGAGTTGCTTAGAAGGTATCCGGTAGAATTCACGAACCTTAAAATTCTCTGTAAGAACTAAAATCATGAGTGTGTCAAATTTTTCGATACTCTTAACGTTCGACCAACGGTTTGGATTGTCAATTGCCTTCGAATGAACCTTTATCTGTATCTTTTCTCCTCCTACTTCGACATCCCAATGTTTTTGCGTCTTTGAGGGTGCTATAGATCCGCCATACATCTTCGCAATAAGCCACTCTGCGAAATCGGAGACGAACTTTCGGGAACGTATAACCCCAGATCTTTTTAATTCATCGATGGCTGTCGACAGCTTTTCCAGAGATTCTGCAATTTGAACAAAGTTATCTTTTTTATATGATTCATTCATAAGATAAAAGGGGGTCAGATCTCAACATTTGACAAAATGGAATTGTGCAAATGTTGGCATCATGATGAATGTTGAATGTTGAGACCTGACCCCC
>FWPV01001788.1_pt1 | contig 24256 bp, 17 predicted proteins | sample 2228371 | NCBI WGS metagenome assembly FWPV01 (sample SAMEA103939776, study PRJEB20133) | metagenome | reverse complement strand
TCGAGGACGATGCCCCCGATCATCTTGCGCGCGTTGGCGCCAGGGTCGGCGCGGATCTCGGGGGTCCGCTCGACAGTCTCTCGGATGCGGGCCATGAGCTCGTCAGACACAGAGGTGGCGGGGGTGGAGACCGTCTCGAAGGACGTGGTCATGTGCTGCAATGCGATCCTGGCCTGTTCGTCGGAGATGATCATGTCCGAGGTATCGGAAAGAACCGCCCAGCGCTTTATGCCCACCGTGCGGTGAGATGTGGTGTTCCTGTGATGCAGGACACGTCGGGGTGAGCAGCACCGGACCCGAAAAAAGGGGGAGCCCCAAGGCCGGCACCTTGAGGCTCAGGGGTAAGGGGTTGCACTCACATGCAACTGCTCGTGAGTCTAGCACCGATGCAGGCCGGCCCTCAAGAGCCGTTCACCGATTCTTCATGATCCCTCAGAGTATGAAGACTCGCAGCGACTCGGCAAGTCCAGCCGCGAACGGTGCGAGCCCCCCAAAGACGAGGATGACTGCGATGATGGCTGTGACGACACCGGCGCCGGACAGACGTTCCGCTCGCCCCGGCCGGCCATCGACCAGTTCTTCAGAGCCATCGGCGGCGCCGCGGGCCTCATCCCCTGCGCTCGCTCGAACAGCATCTTCGTCGGCCCCTGCGTACAGCGCCCTCATCACACCGCCGTAGTACCCGACTGAGACGAGAGAGGAGACGACCGCCGCAACGACGAGGGCGAGGTACATCCACGCGTGCCACGTCCCCTCTTGCCCAGACAACGCGAACACCGCGGCTACACCGGAGCCGAACACTTGGAACTTCCCCCAGAAACCGGCGAGTGCCGGGATCCCCGCAAGCGACGTCATACACACAGTGACAGCTGCAGCAAGCACAGGTCTTCTGTTCGCGATCCCCCGCAACCCCTCGATGCTCCCGTCCCATCGGGGAACGGCTGCTCTGAACGCCTCGGCCGCCACGAAAGCACCGGTCGCGGCGCAAGCGTAGAACGCGAGATGGACGGCCGCGGCACCGAAGTTCAGGGCGGCGATCGCAAGCAACGCGTATCCAGCCTGCGCGACACCTGCGAAACCGAGCATCCGCGTGTACGACCGCTCACCGAGCGCACCGAACGATCCGATGAGCATCGATACGAGCGAGAGGGCAGCGAGCAGCGGAAGAAGGTCTCCAAGCGATGCGAGGCGGCTGAAGATGTCGGCCGACACCGGAACCGCTCTGGCCACGATGATGCCGAGTGCCGCAGCTGCGGCAAGCTTGACCGGCCCCGCCAGCACGGCCGCGGACGCAGGGCGCGCGCTACCGTAGGCATCCGGCACCCAAGCGTGGAATGGCGCCGAGCCCGCCTTGAACGCGATCGCGGCACTGACGAGCACGAACGCGAGCGTGAGCGGCAGGGAGACCCCGATGAGCTCGACCGCCGAGGAGAGCGAGGCGTACCTGAGGTCGCCCCGGCTGACGGCTGCGACCACCGCGAGTCCGGTCACGAGCAGCGCGGTGGCGACAGAGCCCTGTACGAAGTAACGCAGGGCAGCCGCCGCTCCGCGCCGAGACGCACCGAGTGCGACCAGCGCGTAGGAGCACACAGACGTCGTCTCGAGTGCCAGCACGGTGACGCCGAGATCGTGGGAGAGCAGAGCCACGACTGCGCCCGTTGCCGCAAGCGTTCCAAGCGGAGCGAGACCGCGAGGCGATCCGGGCGAGCCCACCGCACCGGCGAGGGCGAGAGCCGTGAGCAGCACAACGAACCCGGCGAGCGTCGACACGCCCCCGCCGACGGTGAAAGCACCCGCCACGGTCGAAGACGAGACCGTCAGGGCGCCGGCGAACGAGACGGCCGACGCTGCGGCAAGCAACGCCGCGCCCGACATGAGTGCCGAGCGCACGTGTCGCGCGAGCGCGTCAGCGAAAAGAGTCACGACGACCGCGGCGACGCACGGCCCGATGGTCAGCCAGAAGAGTGCGTTCGGAGGCATCTCACGCTCCTCCGGAAAGCCATGCGGCCGAGGCGACGGCGGTGTACACGAAGTCGGTCACGAGCCATGGAGTGAGCCCGACGAGGACGATGAGGGCTGCGAAAGCGAAGGCCGTCACCGTTTCCCGGGACCCGAGGTCGTCGAGTGCCACGAACTCGCCTGGCGGCCCTTGCACCGCTTCGCGGATGCCACGGAGGTTGTAGGCAGCGGCCAACACGACACCGGCGCAGGCCACGAGTGACCACGGACCGAACACCCTGAAGCCCTCGAGGATCGTCACGTACTCTCCGGGGAATCCCGAGAGCGCCGGCAACCCTGCCGACGCAAGCGATGCGAACACGAAGGCGCTCGACCACCGGCGGGTGATGCCGCCGAGGCCACCGAGGCGCGACAACTCCCGTGTGTGCGTCCTCTCGTAGAGGGCGCCGACGAGGTAGAAGAGCAGGCCGGCGACGAAACCGTGGCTCACCATGGTCACGACAGCGGCCGCCCACGCGCCCGGGGTGGCGATCGCTGCCGCGAGGACCGCGAAGCCCATGTGCGCCACCGATGAGTACGCCACGAGGCGTTTCAGGTCGCTTTGAACGAGCGCGGTGGCGGCGCCCCAAACGATACCGGTCACACCGAGGACCGCGAGAGCGACCCGAGCAGACTCGAACCCTGATGGTGCGAGCGGCACGGCGACACGAAGCAATCCGTACCCGCCCATCTTGAGCAGGACGCCGGCAAGGACGATCGACCCCGCCGTGGGCGCCTCGGTATGCGCGTCGGGAAGCCACGTGTGGACAGGAACGACCGGCACCTTCACGAGGAGGCCCGCCGCGAGCAGCCAGAAGTACCACGTCCCGAGACCCGGTACCCCGCCCGCCTCGCTGATGGCAGAAAGTGACGTCGAGCCGGCGCGCATGACCGCAAGCACCATTGCGACGAGCAGCACAGCCCCACCGGCGAAGGTGTACACAAGGAACTTCATGGCCGCTGCGCGCGCGTTGGCCGACCCCCACCCGCTGATGAGCAGGAACATCGGGACGAGGACGCTTTCCCATGCGACGTAGAACAGCACGACGCTGTCGGCGAGGAACACAGCAGCAACCGCGGACTGCAGGAGCAAGAGCAGGCCGAAGTGACGCCCCGGCGATTCGGTCACGCCCCACGATGCGGACACAGCCGCAAGTCCCACGAGCGCCGTGAGCCCGACGAAGGGGACGGACAGACCGTCTGCGCGCAGGGACCACCCGATCGACGCCGCGCCGACCGGAACACCGGTGAGCGCTCCCGAAGAGAGCACCTCGACAGAGACGAGCCCGGCCAGAATGGTTTGAACAGACGCGGCCGCCAGAGCGAGCCGGCGCGCGGCTCCGGGGACGCGACCGCCCAGCAGGAAGACCACGACCGCCACGAGGAGCGGGACCAAGACGACGGCGTCGAGTGCGAGCATCGGCTACCTCCCCAGCCAGACCGTCGCGGCGAGCGCAAGTGCCACAGCCGTCGCGATCGTCGTCGCGTACGCCTGCGCGTCCCCGCGGTGCACCTGCCGCACCGCCTCGCCCGCACGGACGCTCCAACGTGCGAGCGCGACGACCACTCCGTCTGCGACGAGGCGGTCACCCCATGCCCAGAGCATCCTCGACATGCCGACGACAGGGGTGACGAGGAACCGGTCGACGAAACCGTCCCAGCCGTATGCCGCTTCGAGGACTCGTCCTGCTCCACCGAGCCTGCGACGCGCAGACCTGTCTGCGTCAGGGTCCGGAGACCACCGCCAGCCGGCCGCGAATCCGAGCGCAGCGAGCGCAAGCGCGGCGGCCGATACGGCCAGCGCCAGAGGCTCCTGCTCGTGTCCGAGGGAGCGGGCGACCGGGCCGGCGAGCACGCCGCCGATGGCCGCTGCGATCGCGAGTACGCCGAGAGGGACCGCCATCGAAGCCGGGCTCTCGTGCGGGTGCTGAGGTCCACGCTGCGGCCCGAAGAAGGCCAGACGTGTGGCCCTCGCCATGTAGAGCGCCGTCAGAGCGCTCGCGCAGAACAGCGCAATACCGGCACCAGGCGCACGCTGCCAGACCGCTTCGAGTACGGCGTCTTTGCTAAAGAAGCCGGATGCGGGGGCTACGCCTGCCAAGGCGAACGTGCCCGCCACCCACGCCGCGAACGTGAACGGCATCGACCTCCTCAGGCCGCCCATCCCGTAGAGGTCCTGCGTCCCCGACCCATGGATGACGCTTCCTGAGGTCAGGAACAGCAGACCCTTGAAAGCCGCATGTGTGACCAGGTGGAAGAAGGCGGCCACGGGGGCGCCAGCCCCGAGAGCCGCGAACATGAAGCCGAGCTGAGAGATGGTCGAGTACGCGAGAACCTTCTTGATATCGCACTGCGCGGTCGCTGCCGCCGCCGCACCCAACGCCGAGATGCATCCTGCCACGAGCAGGACGGTCAGTGCCGCAGGCGACGCTTCGAACACCGGCCACGCCCGCACCCCGAGGTAGACCCCCGCGGCCACCATCGTGGCGGCGTGGATCAGAGCGGACACCGGTGTGGGGCCCTCCATCGCGTCGGGAAGCCACGCGTGCAGCGGAAACTGCGCGGACTTCCCGATGGCGCCGACCGCGAGTCCCACCGCAGCGACGCCGATGACGGATGCCGGCAATCCCGGAACCGCAGAGAAGACATCCGCGAAACGATCGCTTCCGGTGCCGGCCCACAAGACCGCTACCCCGACGAGCAGACCGACGTCTCCCACCCGGGTGGTGAGAAACGCCTTGCGGGCAGCAGCCGCCGCCGAAGGCCGCTCGAACCAGAAGCCGATGAGCAGGAACGAGCATGCCCCGACGAGCTCCCATCCGATGAAGAGCGCCGTCAACGAATCGGCAAGCACAAGCAGGTTCATCGAGCCGGTGAACAGAGAGATCAGCGCGAAGTACCGCGCCCAGCCGGCATCCCCGGCCATGTACCCGGTCGAGAACACGACGACGCACGTCGCGACGATGCCGACCACGAGCAGCATCCAGGCCCCGAGCCCGTCGACTGCCCACGCGAGCTGCGGCGCCCCGACCTCTGTCGCGAACCACACCGTGCTCCCGGCGGCGAACCGGCCGGTACCGCCTCCGTGCACGGCCCCGGCGGCCGGTGACACCAGCGCAGCCGCCGCCACGAGGGTCGTGAGCGACGTGCCGGCAGCGGCCAGGACGGGCGCGACCCACCAGGGCCGGCGGGAAGACACGGCGATGAGGAGTGCGCCGGCTACCGGCGCCAGGGCCGCGATCCACGCATTGTCGAGCAGCACAGCCGTCACTCGTGCACCTCCTCGAGGGCATCGATGCGGGTCGACCTGGCACTCCGCGCGACCGCGACGAGCAGTGCCAGCCCGACCGCAGCCTCAGCAGCGGCCAATACGAGGACGAGGAGTCCGAGCGATTCGATGCTGGCGCCACCGTTCAAGCTGCCACCCAGAGAGACGAGGAGCAACAGCGGCGCACCGATCATGATCTCGACGCTCGCGAGGATCGCGATGAGGTCCCGGCGCACAAGCACTCCGTACATCCCTATGGCGAGAAGCGCGGAGGCCACGACGACGGCGATCATTCGCGCTCCTCCGTCGATAGTGCGACGACCGCCACGAGCGCCGCGAGCAAGAGCAGGCCCACGACCTCGAAGTGCGGCAGGTGATCCGTGAGCAGTCTCGAACCGACCGCGTCCACACCACTTCGTCCCGCAGGGACCTGCGCCCCGGCGAGAGGGCGGACGCCGGCCCCCACGAGAGCAGCGATACCGATGGCCGCCACCGCAGCGAGCGGGTCGTGGCGCGACTCGAGGCGCGGAGACCCTGGCCGCTCCCTGTGGACGAGCATGATCGCGAAGATGACGAGGACGAGCACGCCGCCGACGTAGAGAAAGACCTCAGCGAGCGCGAGCAACTGGAAGCCGAAGAGCGCGAAGAAGCCGGCGAGCCCCAGAAAGAACGTCCCGAGACCGAGTCCCATGCGCATAACGTCCCGGGTCAACAGGACGTACGCCGCGCCCATGACGCTCACCAGCGAAAGCCCCCATGACAGAAGCGTCTCGTTCATCTGGCATCACCGCACCCTCGACAGTCCGCGCCCGTCGCCCGTGTCCCTTCCGGCGAGCGGACCATCTCGTGCTTGTCGAAGACGGTCAGTTCTCGGCGGTAGAACGAAAGCTCATACTGCCCGGTGTGCTTCAGCGCCCCAGTCGGGCACTGTTCGGCACACAGCCCGCAGAAGCAGCACTTCGACACGTCGAGGTCGTAGCGGGTCACCGCTCTGCGGCCGGGGTCGTCGACCCGCTCGACGGTGATGGCGTAGTCAGGACACGTGCGCGCGCAGAACGTGCACCCCACGCACACGCCTGAGGCGCACCGCAGGCAGCGCGCCGCCTCAGCAAGACCTTCCAGGTGCGTGAAGCCCAACTCGACCTGGCGGAAGTCCTTCGCCCGTTCGGACCCCTTGGCCATCGGCATCACGGTGCGGCGCCGGGCCGGCTCGACGCCCGAGAGCGTGGCGGGCTCGTAGCGCGGATACACCGGCACGGGCCGGTACGTCCGGTCCTCGGATAGCGACCGCCCGTCGAGGTAGCGCATGATCGACACGGCAGCCTCGTGTCCGCTCGCGATCGATGCGATCGCCGAACCGGGTCCGGTCACGACCTCTCCGCACGCGAACACGCCCTGGACCTGCGTCGTCATGAGGGTGCCGTCGACGGGCAAGAGTCCTCGCTCCGTCAAGATCAGGTCGCTTCCGGAGACCAGATCGCCGAGGCGAGGCGCTTGGCCGATCGCGAAGACGACGACATCCGCCGACACGTCGTTGAACTCCTCGGCGAACACCGGGGCGAACCGGCCCTGCGCGTCGAACACGGACAGGCAGCTTTGCAGCCGCATGCCCACGACCCTGCCTGACTCGGTCAGGACCTCTTTCGGGCCGTATGAGCACAGCGCCACGACGCCTTCGTCGAGAGCCTCCTCGATCTCCCACGGGTGCGCGGGCAACTCGTCCATCGACTCCAGCGACGAAAGGGTGACCTCCGAGGCGCCGCACCTGAGCGCAACACGCGCGCAGTCCACCGCCACGTTGCCGCCGCCGATGACGAGCACCCTCCGGCCCTTGACGCCGCACTCGCCCTTGCTGTTGCCGGCCTTCAGGAAGTCGAGCGCTCCCCAGACGCCGTGCGCGTCAGAGCCCGGCAGGGGCAGCATCCTGCTCTCCTGCAAGCCGGCCGCGATGAGCACGGCGTCGTACTCGCCGATGAGATGGTCGATCGGGACGTCACGGCCGATCTCGACGCCGCAGAAAAGCTTCATGCCCATCGTCTGCAGGTCGGCGATCTCGGTCGCAAGCACATCACGGGGAAGACGGTACGACGGCACACCCGAGAGCAGTGCGCCACCAGGAGCGGCCTCCTTCTCGTAGACGTGCACCTCGAACCCCGCCTGCATGAGGTCGAGCGCAGCCGCCAGACCGCTCGGACCGCTGCCGATGATCGCGACGCGCTCGTCCCGCGTCACGGGAAGCGCAACGACCCGCTCTGCGCGGTGCTCCGTGTAGCGTTCGAACGCGACGCGGTGCAGAGGACGGACCGCGACCGGCTCGTCGTAGTAGCTGCGCCTGCACGCGCTCTCACACGGATGGTGGCAGATCCTACCCAAGACCCCTGGCATGACATTGCGCGCTCTGACGAGTTCGTACGCTTCCGCCGCACGGTCGTCCGCCAGCAGGAAGGACTGACCCCGCGCATCGACGTTGGCCGGGCAGTTGCCGACGCACGGCGGCAGCTTCTCAGCCCGGTACAGGTCATCGATGACCCTGTTGTACCGCTCGGCGTCAGCTGTGATGAGCTCGACGCCGTCGAGTCCGAGGATGCCGGTCAGGTGGAGCGCGCCACGCCACCGGGACGACAACTCCACCTTCTCAGCCGGATAGCGTAACGTCGCGGGCTTCTCTGTGCTGCGGCGCGCCGTGATCCCGAGCCCGGTCAGAACGCTCACCCAGCGCTCGACGAACCCTTTCAGGCCCGTGCTGAAGTCATCGGTCGCGCTCACTGCGAGCCGAACACTCGTAGGCGTCCGATCGGGGATGGCCGTGTGGTCACGCCGGGCCCTCAGAGCCATGGCAGCACCGCCCCGACCACCAGGAGCTGGACGAGCGCCATGGGTGTCAGCACCTTCCATGCGAACGTCATGAGCTGGTCCGGCCGCATGCGGGGGAACGTCCACTTGGCCCAGATCATCCCGACGGCGAGCAACACCGCGATCACGACGAACACGATCGCGCCGGGGACGCCGGACAGACCGAGCCCACCGCCGAAGAACACCGCCGCGCCGAACAGCGACGCAGCGACGACCCCACCGTACTCGGCCATCATGAAGATCGCCCACCGGATGCCCGAGTAGTCGGCGAAGTATCCGGCGACGAGCTCCGATTCCGCTTCGGGCAGGTCGAACGGTCCACGATTCAGCTCAGCGATCGATGAGATGTAGTACACCACGAACCCGATGGCGGTGACCGGCACCCACCACAGTCGCCATCCGGCCCGGATCTCTCCGGGGTCGAGCGAGGCGGCGAGCAGGCACACCGCGAGCACAGAAAGCGTGCGCGGCAGCTCGTAGCTCACCATCTGAGCAGCCGCCCTCACGCCGCCGATCGATGCGTACGAGTTGCGGCTCGACCAGCCGGCCAGGAGTATGCCCAGCACGCTCACCCCAGGCACGGCGAGGAAGAACAGCGCACCCGTCTCGATTCCGAACGGGGTCCACCCCGCGGCGAACGGGATGACGACGAGGGCAGACGCACACGGCACGAAGACGAGGAACGGCATCGTCCGGAAGATCCCGACGTCGGCCGAGTTCGGCGTGACGTCCTCCTTCAAGACCAGCTTGATCGTGTCGGCGAGCGTCTGCAGCAGACCGGACGGGCCGGCCTCCTGGGGCCCGAGTCGGAGCTGGATCCGCGCCGCGATCTTGCGTTCACCCCAGACGCCGATCAGAGCGGCGATCGCGATGACGAGCGACGCGCCGGCTCCGTACAACGCGCCCCAGCCGAGCGACGCAGCCGCGCTCATCGGTCCACCTCCCCGAAGACCGGGTCGAGTGAACCGAGCACGACGACGAGGTCCGAGAGCGTGTGGCCTTCGGCGAGCATCGGAAGCAGGGCCAGGTTGCAGAACGCCGGACTGCGGACGTGCATGCGGTACGGCCGGACCGATCCGTCGCTCACGAGGTAGACACCCAATGAGCCGCGCGCCGATTCTATGTGTTCGTACGCCTCACCAGGGTCCGGGGCGAGCAGACGGGGCAGCCCTTCCGTTTTGACAGGGCCGGCGTGCATCTGCACGACCGCCTGATCGATGATGCGACAGCTCTCCACGCACTCGAGCAGCTTGCACCGGCCGCGGTCGTACGCGTCTCCGCGCTCGCCGACGACCACATCGAAGTCCATGCGCGGATAGACCGAGTACGGGTCGTGCTTCCTCAAGTCCCAGTTGACCCCGCTCGCCCGGGCCGTCGGCCCCGAGGCGCCCCACGCGACCGCGTCCTGCGCACTCAGCACTCCGATCCCCTTGAGGCGCCCGCGCGCGATCACGTTGCCGAAGAACAGCTTGTCCAGGTCGACGGCCGCTTCCCTGAAACCGCGTGTGAATGCGAGGACACGGTCGGTCCAGCCCTCCGGGGCGTCATGCGACACACCGCCGGGACGGACGTAGTTGTACGTGAGGCGTGCGCCACACAGGTCTTCGAACAGTTCGATGATGCGCTCGCGCTGGTCGAAGGCGTAGATGAAGAAGGTGAACGCCCCCGCGTCTGCGGCGGACGCGCCGATGCCCATCATGTGGCTCGCGATGCGCTGGAGTTCACAGACGATGACCCGAAGGTACTCAGCGCGCTCAGGGACCGCGATGCCGGCAAGGCGCTCGACCGCACGGCAGTACGCCCAATTCGCGTACATCGAACCCACGTAGTCGAGCCGGTCGGTGAGCGGCACGACCTGTAGGTAGGTCCTGTTCTCAGCCATCTTCTCGATACCACGGTGAAGGTAGCCGATGACCGGTTCAGCCTTGACGACCACGTCCCCGTCGAGGTGCACGATCACGCGCCCGACGCCATGGGTCGAAGGGTGCGAAGGGCCGACGTTCACGATGAGTTCTTCTACGGACGAACCAGCGGGTCCATCCACACGTGCACGTGATTCGACCGTGAGTCCCAACGCCCCTTCGCACCCCCTCACACGTAGTCCGGGCGCCGGATGAGGCGCGGGTCGTCGTAGTCCTTGCGAAGCGGATGGCCCACGAAGTCCTCGGGCAGCAGGATCCTACGCAGGTCAGGATGACCGTCGAAAGCGACTCCGAACAGGTCGTAGACCTCACGCTCCTGCCAGAGCGCAGCAGGCCAGACCTCGGAAAGACTCGGCACCCAAGCGTCATGCCGTGGCACCTGCGTCTTGACGAAGACCGCGGCTGACAAAGACCGGGAGTGCAGCCGGTAGACGAGCACGAACACGTCGTCCCGGTCGACCGCGGTGACCATCCCGAGACGGTCGAACCCGGCGCCGAGCAGGTCACGTGCCGTCGCAAGCAGGTCGGTCCGCTCTACGTGAGCCACCGCTTCGCCGTCTTCCAACGCGAACGCTGCAAGCAGTCTTGCCGAATTCGCGCCGAGACGCTCAGCGAGTGCCGCCATCTCGTCACTCGTCACGCTCTACCACCTCCCCCGGCATGGGAAGCGTGGTCGAGCGTTCATGGCGACGCCCTGGAGCGATGGACTCCTGCGCTATGAGCTGGCGCAGCTGGATGATCGCGTCCTGGAGCGCTTCAGGGCGCGGAGGGCACCCGGCCACGTAGACGTCGACGGGGAGGAACTCGTCGGCGCCCCTCACGACCGAGTACGTGTCGTAGTAGAAGATCCCGCCGGAGACCGTGCAGTTGCCCATCGCGATCACCCATTTCGGGTCCGGCATCTGCTCGTACAGGCGTCTGACCGCCGGTTTCATCTTCTCCGTGATGGTGCCCGCGAGGATCATCACGTCGGTGTGGCGAGGGTCAGGTCGCGGAAACGTCCCCATCCGGTCGAAATCGAACTTCGAGAACGATGCTGCGATCAGCTCCATCGCGCAACACGCAGTCCCCATCGGGAACGCCCACAATGACTGGCCTCGCGACCAGTTGATGAGAGCGTCCACCGACGTCAGGACAACGCCGCCGGGGGCGGCGTCCAACGCTCGTCCGACCCGCTCTACGAGCGCCACTCGAGCACTCCTTTGCGCCATGCATACGCAAGACCGATGGTGAGGAACGCGACGAAAGCCCCTACTTCGCCAAGGGCGAGCACGCTTCCGCGCAGACGCGTCGCGACTGCGAAGAGCAGGATCGCTTCAGCGTCGAAGAGCACGAACAGCATCGCGATCGCCGAGAACCGAAGACGTTGGGCTGACCACGGCAGGCCCGCCTGGTCCATCCCGCACTCGAACGGCTCACCCTTCTCGCGACTAGGCCGGCGTGGAGACAGCAGCGCGTTGGCGACGAATACGACGCCGATGAACGCTGCAGCGGCAGCGACGAGACCGACGACGAACCATACGTCTGCGCCTGGCACGACCTTCCCCTTCCCCGCTCCCCTCTCGGGTCGCCGGGGACAGTCTAGCGGGCACGGTATAGTTTGTAAAGATTGTTACAATCTCCCGCGGCGCCCTGGATCGGACCAGGATATGCGAGCCGAAGCACCCTTCACACGAATCCTCGAACGGTTCGGTCACGTGAGGGCGTCAGACTCCAAACGCGCGATCTCTTCAGACAGCGCAAGCCATTCTTCCTCACGTCCCGCGATTGCGGACTTCAGCGCGGTGTACTCGGCGAGCGCAGCAGAGAAGCGCTCGGAGTCCCCGTACATCTCAGGGTCCGCCAACTGCGCGACGAGCTCGTCATAGCGAGCTTGGTCGGCCTCGAGCCGGGCCTCCGTGAGAGCCAAACGTTCTTTGAGTTCCTTGGTCGCGCGATACGCACGGTTCCGCGCCTCGGCTTCGGCACGCTTCTGTTCACGGGACTTGCGCCCAGCGCACGCCGTACGGGCACTGGATGAGGACCCCGCAGTGCCGGTAGCGGCCGGCCCGTGTTCCCGCGGAGGTGCGGCCGCATCTCCGTTCGCGCCACCAGGTCCATGCGCATCACGCTGCTGTCGCTTCCACAGGTAGTAGTCGTAGTCGCCCTCGAAGACCGTCACGCGACCGTCGACGACCTCGACGATCTTGTTGGCGACCGCCCGAATCAGGTGGCGGTCGTGCGTGATCAGCGCAAGCGTCCCGTCGAAGCGCTGGAGTGCCTGCTCGAGCACGTCGGACGATGCGATGTCGAGGTGGTTCGTCGGCTCGTCCATGCACAGGAGCGGAGCGGGCGCGACGAGCATCTTCGCGAGCGCAAGCCGCCCCTTCTCGCCACCCGAGAGCACTCCCACCTTCTTGTCGACGTCATCCCCTTGGAACAGGAACGCGCCGAGCAATCCCCGCACCTGACTGACCGTCCACCCGGGAGCCACCGAGTCGAGTTCCTGGAACACCGTGTTCGTGAGCGTGAGCGCCTGCAGTTGGTGCTGGGCGAAGTAGGCGGTCGAGACGTTGACCCCCTCGCGCCTCTCACCCGCGTCGACCGGCAAGACGCCTGCGAGGATCTTGAGCAGCGTCGATTTTCCCGCCCCGTTCGGTCCGACGAGAGCGATCTTGTCCCCGCGATACAGCGTGAAGTCGAGCTCGTCGTAGACGACGAGGTCCCCGTACGCCTTGGAGACCCCCTGGAGCGCGACCACGACCTCGCCGGTACGCACAGGCTGCGGGAACGAGAACCGGACGCTCTTGCGTTCGTCCGGCAGCTCCACGAGCTCGGACCGCACCCTCTCGATCCTGCGCAACCGGTCTTGGGCCTGCCTCGCCTTCGTGTTCTTGTAACGGAACCGGTCGACGAAGGCCTGCATGTGGGCGATCTCTTTGTCCTGCGCCTCACGCCGTGCCCGCAGCTGAGCGATCCTGACTTCCCGTGCCGCCTCGTAAGCGCTGTAGTCGCCGGGGTAGACCGTGAGTGTGCGATTCTCGATCTCGGCGACTCGGTCGACGAGCCCATCCATGAACGCCCGGTCGTGACTGACGAGGATCACCGCCCCCTCGTAGCTTCGCAAGAACCCTTCGAGCCAGGTGACGCTGTCGAGATCGAGGTGGTTGGTCGGCTCATCGAGCAGCAGGATGTCTGGGCTCCTGAGCAGCAGCTTGGCGAGAGCGAGGCGCATTAGCCACCCGCCCGACAGCTCACTCGCGTCGCGGCGCAGGTCTTCGTCACGGAATCCGAGGCCCCGCAGAACCGTCCGGGCCTCGGATTCCACCGTATACCCCCCGAGCGACTCGAACCGCTCTTGCAGGCGCCCGTACTCAGCGAGGAGGCTCTCGTGCTCGCCCTCCTCGGCAGCCGACATCTGCGCTTCGAGCATCCGAAGACGGTGTTCGAGCGACGTGACGTGCTCGGCGGCCGTCATCGCCTCGCACAGCACCGTACGGCCCGCCATCTCTATCGCTTCCTGTTCGAGGTAGCCGACGACCGCGTCCCTCGCGTAGGTCACCGTACCCGAGTCGGGCCGATCGCGCCGGGCCAGGATCTCGAGCAGCGTCGTCTTGCCCGCGCCGTTCGCGCCGACGAGGGCGACCCTGTCCCGGGCGCCGACACGGAGCGACGCGCCCTCGAACAAGACACGGTCTCCGAAAGACTTCGTGAGGTTGTCGACCGACAGGATCACAGCCGCACGGATTCTAGCACCCGTGCGACGGCGCCGCAGCGCCCACGCAGCCGGACGCGGCAGCGGCGCCGCACATGCAGCCCGGCTGAAGGTTCACCCGGCGATCGGCTCGTCGACCGGTCTCGCGATGTGCAGGTACAAGCAGTGACCCCCGTCATCGTAGAGGTCCATCGGGAAGACCGTGACCCGGTACCGGACACCACCCTCGATGATGTCGTGCTCTGCGGCGGCACCAGTCCTGACCGCTTCGACGAGGGGGCAGTCGAGCGGCGCGGCGGCGGACGCGTGCATCGCGTGCGCGCAGTTGACGCCGACATCCGCGATTCCAGCACCAGTCTGTCGCCAGAAGGCTTGGTTGCCGAGTATCACGTTGCGGTGCCGGTCGAGGACCATCGCGGGATACGGTATCGCGTCGAGCAGCGACTGCGCGTCGATGCGCAGCGACATCGCCGGTGCTTTGGCCGCCTGCACGAGGCGCTCGAGCAGCTCGCGGATAGTGAGCGGGTCGAAGGGCTTCGTGACGAACTCGTCGACGCCGGCCGCCCGCGCCTCCTCCTCGACGAAGGGGTCGCGCTCGGTCGTGATCATGATGACGGGCACGCGCTCGTTCTCCGCGTTTCGCCGGATCCTGCGGACGAACTCGATCCCGTCGAGGCCCGGCATGTAGTAGTCAGTGATGACGACGTCGTACTCCTTGTCGAGCATCAGAGCGAGCGCCTCGGCGGCGTCCCGGGCCTGGTCGACCTCGTAGTCCCCGATGCTTGTCAACGTGACCGCAGCGAGGCGCCTCAAGACTTCGGAATCGTCGACAAGCAGTATCGTGCATGAACGCGATGACATGGCCCCCTCGCTTCGTCACCGGCGCGAAACGCGATTCCCTCACCGGATACCACACATAATGGTACCCGGAAACTCTCAGTTCGAGTCTGCTGCCAAGAGGATCGGAGCCGTCAACGGACGGAGATGGTCTGGCGACTCGGCGCGGGCGAGACTCCATATATGCCCGAGGCCCCGGAACGAATCCGGGGCCTCGACGGAGCGGATGGTGGGCGATACTGGATTTGAACCAGTGACTTCCACCGTGTGAAGGTGGCACTCTCCCGCTGAGTTAATCGCCCGTGCTGCGCCACGTTCATGCGGCGGGCACTCAGTCTAGCGGTAGCCGTTCGGACGGGCAAGGTGCCACCGCCAGGCGTCCTCGACGATCTCGTCGATGGTCTGCCGGAGCGGCTCCCACCCGAGTTCGGCCCTCGCTCGCGCCGACGACGCCACGAGCGTGGCGGGATCGCCTGTCCGGCGAGGACCGTAGATGATCTCGGCATCACGCCCTGTGACACGGCGGCAGGCTTGAACGACCTCCAGGTTCGAGAACCCGACGCCATTGCCGAGATTGAACACGCCGCCAGCGCCGCCACCGAGCAGGTGCTGAACCCCGCGGACGTGCGCGTCAGCGAGGTCGCACACGTGAATGTAGTCCCGCACGCACGTCCCGTCTTCGGTCGGATAGTCGTTCCCGAAGATCTCTACATGGTCGACACCGTCGCGCAACGCCGCGAGCAGGCGTGGCACGAGGTGCGTCTCTGGGTCGTGAGCCTCGCCGAGAGACGCATCAGGCATGGCCCCGGCGACGTTGAAGTACCGGAACCTGACGGCCCTGACCCCCCGCTCCTCGGCTCCGACGATTCGCCGCTCGAAGGCGAGCTTGCTCGCCCCGTACGCGTTGACCGGCTCGGTCGCGTCCGACTCGAGGATCGGCACGCGCTCAGGTTCGCCGTACACCGCGGCGGTCGACGAGAAGACGAGCGCCTCGATCCCGCGGTCGAGCATCCGCTCGAGGAGCACCGCAGGCTCGACGGCGTTCACGCGGAAGTAGACGTCAGGGATCCGCTCCGACTCGGCGACTTCGATGTAGCCTGCCATATGAACGACGGCGTCACAGCCTTCCAGGGCCTCGTCGACGGCGTCTGGGTCGCCCACGGACCCCACGATGAGACGTGCCCGGGGGTCAACCGACTGGCGCCATCCCCGTTCGAGGGTGTCGAGCACGACGCACTCGAACCCGCGGTCCAAGAACACCCTCGTCGTGACCGACCCGATGTAACCGGCGCCGCCCGTAAGAAGAACCCTCATCGGTCGCATCCTCCCATCGCCCCGCCGGGAGGTCCCGGCTCAGCTGAGCGGCACCACGCCGCGCTTCAGTGCCCTGACCACCCGGTGCGAAACCGCTCGGTCCCACCTCTGTGGCGGAACCCACGTCCTCGGCTGCTCGATCGCCGCCTGCACAGCTGCGGCAAGACCGTCACGGTCGGCCGCTGCGAGTCGGTTCGCACCCGCCTGCACCGTCGCTACCTGTTCGGTGCAACGCCGGATGGTGACACATGGCGTGCAGACCATGCACGCCTCCTCCTGGACGCCTGACGAGTCGGTCACGACCGCGACAGCATCACGTTCAAGCGCGAGCATGACCTCGTACGGCACGGGGTCTGCCACCACCACACCCGCCGGCACAGGAATACCATCCCGCTCGAGCGCGTCACGAAGCCCGTTCGTGTCCGGTATGAACACCGGAAGCCCGAGGGCGCCGAGGCCGCCGACGATATGGGCGAGCCGCTCGCGGTCACGAAGGTTCTCTGGACGGTGGAAGCAGCCGAGCACGTACGCGGCAACCGGGCCGCCCAGGATCTCGGTCATATCCAGTGCAGGGACCGCGTCGACGTGACGGATCACGGACTCAGCGAGCAGGTTGCCGACGAAGTGGATCCGCTCTGGTTCGATGCCTTCGTCTTCGAGGTTCTCGAGCGCTCCTTCGGTCGGAGTCAGGTGCATCGCCGCGACACGCGAGATCAGGATGCGATTGATCTCCTCCGGAACGCTCAGGTCGCCGCAGCGAAGCCCGGCGTCCAGGTGCACCACCGGAACCCCGGCCTTGGCAGCGGAGATGGCAGCTGCCAGCGAGGCGGACACGTCTCCAACCACGATCGCGCAGTCGGGCCGCTCGCGAGCGAACAACGACTCGAACTCGACCATCGCGCGGCCCGCCTCGGAAGCGTCCGTGCCGGTGCCGATGTCGAGGAACCAGCGCGGCGCAGCGATCCTTATGCCGAAGAAGGAGACGTCGCCATCACCGGCGTCCTCTTCGTGCGGGACGCTTCTCGATCCCGTGAACGCCACCTCGCAGGTGAAACCGGCGCGCGTCAGCTCGGGCAGCAGGGGTCCCACTTTGACGACGTGGGGCCGCGCCCCGATGACGACGATGATCCGCACCTCGACACCCCCTGCCCGACGCGGAACCGCACGGGACCGGCAGTCTGTGGACTCGACGGACCGGCCCTACCTTCCGCTGTGTCCCGGCTCGTCACTCAACGGGATTATGCCGCCCTTCAGGGCCTCGACGACCCGAGCGGAGACATCGAGGTCCCAACGCTCCGGCACGACCCAGTCGCGCGGTGCGTTCAGCGCAGAGGTGACCGCGTCCACGATAGCGCCGGTGTCAGCGCCCACCAGCCGGTTCGACCCGATCTCCACGGTCACCTGACGTTCCGTGTTCCGGCGCACCGTCACGCACGGCGTCCGCACCATACAAGTCTCCTCCTGGATGCCCCCAGAGTCAGTGACCACGACGGCGGCATCCCGCTGCAGCGCGAGCATGTCGAGGTAGCCCACGGGGTCCACGACCGCCACGTTGCCACCCGCACGGACTCCGGAGTCCTTGAGGAGCGGACGCGTCCTCGGGTGCGCAGGCAGCAGGACGGGTACCTCGATGCGCTCGAGCGCGCCCACGATCGCCGACAGACGCTCGGGATGGTCGGTGTTCTCCGGCCGATGTACCGTGGCGAGCGCGAATCCGCCAGGTTCGAGTCCGAACCGGCCGCACACATCGCGCCCCGAGATGCGCGGCAGGTGCCTCAGCACCGACTCGGCCATGATGTTACCGACGAAGTGGATGCGGGCGGGATCACAGGCCTCGGCGATGAGGTTCTCTGCCGCGGAGGCCACCGGTGTGAGCAGCATCGCGGAAAGCTGGTCGGTCACAAGCCGGTTGACCTCTTCCGGCATCGACATGTCCCCGCTGCGCAGCCCGGCTTCCAGATGGATGACGGGGATGCCTATCTTGACTGCGGCGAGCGCCCCGGCGAGCGTCGAGTTCACGTCGCCGACGACCATGAGCGCGTCGGGCTTCTCAGCGACGAGCAGCTCCTCGAGCGCCATCATCGCTTTGCCGGTCTGCACCGCGTGCGTGCCTGAGCCCACACCGAGGAACCACGCCGGCTCTGGCAGGTCCAGGTCGCGGAAGAAGACGTCTGACATCGACGCGTCGTAGTGCTGTCCGGTATGAGCGATCGCCGCGTCGATGCCCGCATCCGCGAGCGCGGGCATGAGCGGCCCCACCTTTATGAAGTTCGGCCTGGCGCCGACGACGATGATGATGCGCATCACCCGTGATTCCTCTCGATCGCTCTGCTGCAAGACAAGCGCCAGACCCCAAGTGGTCGGAGACAAGCCGTGTCGTCGACTGCACACTGCGCGAACGCGGCATAGCGTATCAGTAGGCTCCTCTCGCGAGCAGCACCGCTGGAATCGTCCTCAGCATGAGCGACATATCGAGCCCCACAGACCAGTTCTCGATGTAGAACAGGTCGAGTCGAACCATCTCCTCGAACGTGAGCCCACTGCGACCCGAGACCTGCCAAAGCCCGGTCATGCCGGGTACGACCTCGAGACGCCTCCAGTCGTGCTCCGAGTACTTCTCGACCTCATGCGGCAATGGAGGTCGAGGGCCGACCAGCGACATCTCCCCCTTGATGACATTGATCAGCTGCGGGAACTCGTCGAGTGAGAACTTGCGCAACCAACGCCCCACAGGAGTGACTCGAGGGTCGTTCCGCATCTTGAACAGCGGGCCGGTCGCCTCGTTCGCGACCTGCAACTCAGCGAGACGAGCATCAGCATCCCGGTACATCGAACGGAACTTGTACATACCGAACCGTTCACCGCCCCGGCCCACCCGCGTCTGTGTGTACAACACGGGACCCGGACTCGACAGTTTGATCGCCAGCGCGATCAGAAGCCACACGGGAAGGCCGGCGATGATCATCACAGATCCGACGATGAGGTCGAATGCCCTCTTCACGAGCAGATTGCCCCTGCTGAGCGAGATCCCCTTGACCGTGATAAGAGGAACGCCAGCGACTTCGCTGACCAACACCCGGCTCGTGAGCACCTCGAACAGTCCTGAAGAGATATGGACGTCGACGTCGGCGGTGCGCAGCTCAGCGATCATGCGTGCAACGACATCGTGGTCGAATGCCGACGATGCGATGATGACCGCGTGCGCGCCGCACTCTTCAAGTACCGCCAGGATGTCGCGCGCGCTCCCGAGGACCGGCACATCGCCGGAACAGAAGTCGAGCCCGAGGCGTTCCGCGTGAGACGACGTCAGGCACCCGACGGGTACAAGCCCAGCTTCGGGGTTCGCACGAAGCAACCGGATGATATCTGCGGACTCGGCGTTACTGCCTACGACCACCGTCGGCCGCAGCCATAGACCCCGGCGATGACCTATGGAGCGCGCAAGTGCGATCAACCCGCGCGTCAACACCACCACGGCGATGGACAACGCCAACGCCAGGAGCGACCAAGCGCGCGAAAGACCGGGCAGTTTGGCGAGGTACGTGGCGAGGATCAACGCGACGAAACCGAACGAGAGCGCTCTCGCGATGCCGCCGACGTCCGCCACGCCGAACGTGACGCGATCCAAGTCGTGAAGCCGGCCCAGCGCCAGAAACGCCACCCAAAGCGGGACCGTCACGAGTGCAAGCTGCCAAAACGCGATGTCGAGGTCCGCGTCATCGAACGCCACTCCTGCTGTCACCGAGCCGAAACGCAGCCATGTCGCGAGCATCAGCGCCATGAACACGGACAGGGAGTCCGCGGCCAGGAGCGCCGCCACCAGTCTTGCCCGCTGCGCCGCGCGAGTCGAACCATCGAACACGCGTTGACTCGAGACCATTTTCGGTGCGCGCATGCACCCGGCTCCTTAGCCCCGAACCGCACGGGAACGTCACGCAAACGAGTATACATCCGCCGACGAGCGGCACCCGTGAGCGACGAACGGACATGCGATGTGTGACCGGGCGCACTTTTCTCGCCTTCGCCTATAAGGTAGGCGCCTGAACGGTTCGATACAGACAACAGAGGCGCGTCTGCGATGTGCCGAAGTGGCTGCTGTGCTCACACACGGGAGCGGGCCCGTGACACGAGGAGGTCTTGGTGGTGGACGTCGTCAGGTTCTCGACACGAACGTTTCGCGTCTTCGCGGTGCTTGCTGCCGCGCTGGTCTCTCTGCAGCCGTTCGCAGCAGAGGCGGAGTATCCCACCCCCGTGTCCGGAGACCAGTACGCCGTGACTCGATCCATCTACACGAACGACGACGGACCCGGACAGTACGTCCCGGACGGCTTCACGTTCGATATCGACGGGAACTGCTGGACCGTCGAGTACGACTTCACCGGTTCGGACCTCATCCCCCCGCGGCTCGCCAAGTACTCGCCGAACGGCACGCTCATCGCTGAGTACACCACGGGGTTGGGACTTCGCTACCCGACCGCAGTGAAGTTCGCGCCGAACGGCTACCTCTACATCACCGATGCAGCGTTGAGCCCGCAGTTCCATGAGGACCACCTGTGGGACAGCCACGTCGGCGACGGCCGTATCATCATCGTAGACCCAAGCACTGGTCAGAAGGTCGCTCAGCTCCCCGGTGAGCAATCGCAGCCGGGGCCCTCGTCGCTTTCGACAGCGACCGAAGCGATGGATCGTTTCAAGTGCCCGATAGACATCGATTTCTCGCCCGATGGCGATTACGCCGTGACCGACTACGCGTATAACCGTGTCGTCGTCTTCGATGGCGGCACGAATGAGCCCATCGCCGCGGTAGGAAGCATCACACCTGGAACGGGCGACAAGGATTTCGACCGCCCGGCCGGCTCTTTCCTCACCGGTGCCGGCGACCTCTGGGTCGCCGACAAAGGCAACGGACGCGTCCAGAAGTTCGCCGTCGGTGAGTCCGGGATCACGCTCGTCCAGAGTTACTCATCAGATTTCGTCAACGCCCCCGAAGTCGATCCGGTGAACTACCCGGGGTACTACGAGCAGATCTTCGAGCCCCATGACGTCTTCGTCGACTACCACGGGGTCGTGTATGTCACGGACTGGGGATGGATGGGCGACCGCTTCGTCAGATTCACCCCGGACCACGAGTGGCTCGGCGCCTACAGCATCACGGGCGCCGCGCCCTGGTACACGCTCCAAATACCGTGGGACATCCACGTCACTGATGAAGGCTCGGTCTGGGTCCTTGACTTTCCGTGGGGTTCCGGACTCTTCTTCGATGGCGCTCTCAGGGAGTTCGGGTTGAACCCTGGCGAACCCGACCTCACGCCACCCGTCACGACGAGCGATGCGCCGTCATCGTGGTCCCGAGGACCGCTGAGCGTCCATCTCACGGCGTTCGATGCGAGCACGACGGTCGCTGCGACCTACTACTCGACCGACGGCGACTTCCCGAAGCGGTCGTATGAGGACTCGATCACGATCAGCGACGAAGGCACGACGACGCTCAAGTACTTCAGCGTGGACCGAGTCGGAAACGCGGAGGATGTCGTCACCGAGGATGTGCGCATCGACAACACGCCTCCATCCACGACGTCCAGTGTCGTAGAGACCTACTTCGGATCCGCCCGTATCACCTTCGAGGCGGCCGACGAACTGTCCGGCGTGCTGGACACGTACTTCCTGATCGATTTCAACGGCCCCTACACCGATCCGGTCGCCATCTCGACCGTGCAAGGCATGCACACGCTGCGGTACTACAGTGTCGACCATGCCGGCAATGTCGAAGAGGTCCATACCACATCGTTCTTCGTCGCACCCCCCGACGAAGATCCGCCCCAGACGACATGGGTCGAACGCCGTAATGACTGGTTCACATCGAACACATCGCTGACCCTGCTCGCGACAGACACGGTCTCGGGTGTCGAAGCGACGTACTACCGTTTGAACGCGAGCGAGTGGACCACCTATACGGCACCGCTCTACCTCACCGACGAGGGCACGCACACCCTTGAGTACTATTCCGTCGACACACTCGGCCACAAAGAGGCGACTCAGACCGGATCGGTCCGGATCGACAAGACCAAGCCCTCGACGATCGCCCACGTTCCCGAAGGGGCGATCGGCAGTGGAGTCGTCACCCTCACCGCATCAGACGCGATCTCAGGAGTCATGCGCACAGAGTGGCGACTAGCCGGGCAGCCCGCGTGGACCATCGGTTCGACCGTGCCGCTGACCACCTGGGGAACCTACGAGATCCAGTATCGCTCTATCGACAACGCCCAGAACTTCGAAGATGTAAGGACCGTCTGGGTGATTATCGAACGTCCAGACGAGACACCACCCACGACCCACTCCAATATCCCCTCATTCGGTTGGGTGCGGGGCACGCCGCTGCGTGAACTCGTACTGACAGCGAGCGACTACGAACAAGAGGGCGGCTCCGGCGTCGCGGCCACGTGGCTGTCCGTGGACGGAGGCCCGTGGGTCCGATACGAAGCTGGCACGCACTTCTTCCCTGAGGGGCAGTACGAGATCCGCTACTACTCGGTCGACCACCAAGACAACGAGGAAGAGATACACACCGAGGTCCTGCGAGTCGACTCCACGCCGCCGATATCGTGGAGCAACGCCCAGGACTTCTATTCCGGGCCCGCACAGGTCACATTCTACTCGGAGGACAATACGTCGGGCGCGACGGTCTGGTATCGCCTCGACAACTCCTCGCCCCAGATCGGCGCGCAGGTCCTGCTCACGGAGTACCGTACTTACACGCTGGAGTACTGGGCCCAGGACGGCGCCGGCAACGAGGAGTCACCGCACCACATCAAGGTGATCGCGGTTGCACCCCCTGACAGCGAACCGCCGATAACCACGATCACCGCTCCTTCCGGATGGCAGAAGGGCTTCGCGACATTCTCACTTTCTGCTTGGGACGCGAGCTCAGCGGTCTCGGCCACGTACTACCAGCTCGACGAGTCGTTCCCCACCGCCTACTGGAGTCCGGTCTCCGTGACGAAGGAAGGCACGACTGTCGTCAGGTACTGGTCGGTCGACACCTACAACAACCGCGAGGAGAGCAAGACAGCCGAGATCTACGTCGATGCGTCCGCTCCCATCACCACAAGCGACGCGGTGGCCTCATACGTCGACGTCGCACCCATAACGCTCACGCCGAGCGACCCCTACTCCGGCGTCTCAGCCACCTACTACCGGATCAACGGCGGCGCATGGCAGCAGGGCACCTCGTTCTCGGTCTTGTGGAGCCGATGGAGGCGATATCACACGATCGAGTGGTATTCAGTCGACAACGTCGGCAACATAGAGACGAAGAAGTCCGCGACGTTCGAGATCAAGCTCAACCCGAACCCGTACCAGTCGAGCGATTCGAGGATCGTGTACCGCGGAGACTGGACCTCGGGATTCAGCGGAGATGCGCGTGTCGCGGATTCGGGGCCCTCGTGGGCACTCATCGCGTTCCAGGGCACCAAACTCGACCTCGCCGCCCGCCGTGGCCCCACACAGGGCATCCTGCGAGCCAGTCTGCTCGACACCGACGGCGTTTCACCCGCCCTCGTCGACCTGTACGATCCCGCGAACCGCGACGGTACGTACAACCCGCCAGCATGGAGCACCGGAGACCTCGAGTACGGTGACTATGTCGTCAAGATCGAGTGGACCGGCGAGAAGAACCCTTCGGCCTCTTCGACCCAAGTGAATATCGACGAGGTCCGGATAGAGGGCGTCCTCCAGCAGGTACCAGACACCGAGCCGCCATACACGACACACGATGCGCCCTTGGGTTGGGTCCGCGGTCCGGTGGTCGTGACACTGACATCCACTGACGCGACCACTGGGGTCAAAGGCGCCTACGCGACGTCGGATGGCTCCACCCCCACAGCCAGCACCCCGTACTCTGGTCCGATCGTGGTCACAGCCGAAGGCATCACGAACATACGGTTCTACGCTGACGACAACCGGGGCAACGTAGAGCCAGAGAAGACCGCGACGGTCAGAATCGACGACTCTCCTCCCAACACCACGCTCGGGACCACCCTGCGCAGCTTCACCACGACTGCGACGTTCAGCCTGCTGCCCTCGGACGCGCACTCCGGGGTCTCCGCCTCCTACTGGCGGTTGGACGGCGGCCCTTGGAATTCGACCACGGTCGTGACCCTGCCTGGTTCGGCGCTCGGTGACCACCTGCTCGAGTGGTATTCGGTAGACGCGATCGGCAACGTTGAGGCGACGAAGAGCGCGACGTTCACGGTGCTGAAGCGGTTCGAGGAGTCCAACCCTGCCATCTACTACCGCGGCTACTGGAGTTACGCGGCCAACGCGAGCCGCTCTGCCGGAGGCTGGCTCTACACGAACAACGCAGGCGGTCTG
>FWPV01005824.1_pt1 | contig 24262 bp, 22 predicted proteins | sample 2228371 | NCBI WGS metagenome assembly FWPV01 (sample SAMEA103939776, study PRJEB20133) | metagenome | reverse complement strand
AATACTTTCAAAACTTTCCCATTTTTAAAGTTAGAAAATTTTCTAACTAAAGTTAGAAAATGGGTTAACTTTTTTATTTTAATATTTTAAGTTTATATCCCTTAAAAATCTTTTAATTAAAGGATTTTCTCCCATCTTATCTTTTTTAATATTTTCTTGGCATTGCATTTGCTTATATAAATATTGAAATTTATTAAAGGAGGTTTAAGATGTTTAAAAAATTTTTTGTTTTAACAGCTTGTTTTGTTTTGTTAAATTTTTTTTGGATCTATGCTCAAGAAGTTCCTGAAAAAGTAAAACAGGATTTCTTGAAGAAATTACCAGTAATAAAGGTTGAAGGTCCAAATTTGCATCCTTCTGCTTTTGTTGAATGTTGTGATGATGTAGAAAAACCTTGCGTTAAAAGACTTCAAGATAATGGATTAACACCTGCAGAAAAAATAATGCTTTATGTTTATAACTCAGGAGATATGGATGTGTATAGAACTAATGGTAAAATAGAATTTTTTGATCTTTATTCAAATAGTAAAAAAAGTTTTAATTTTGTTGTAAAAAATGCAAAGGCAAATGGATGGGCTCAAGTTTTTCCAATATATATTTTGGGTCCATATCTTGTAAAGGGAGAAATAACAATAAGTGTTACATTTAAATCAGGAAAAATTGAAAAGGTAAATACAAATAAAGTAAAAGGATGCTCAACCATAGAATAAATTTTAGGAGGTAATTATGTTTAAAATTTTTATTATTTTTCTTTTTTATTTTTTTAATTTTCAAAATTTAAAAGCAGAAGAAAAAATAAAATTAAATTTTGAAGCAATTCCAAAATCTTATAAGGGAAATTGTCCAAAAGAGTTTACTTTTAAAGGAATAATTGTTGCAAAAGTTCCAATGGTTGTTAAATATAAAATATTGAGAAGTGATGGAGCTACAGCACCTATTCAAATAATTGATTTTAAGTACCCTGGAGAAAAAGAAGTAATTGATAAGTGGAAAATTTCTGCAAGTTATAAGGGTTGGGAACAAATTGAAATTTTAGAACCTGTAAATTTGAAATCCAATAAAGCTGAATTTGTCTTAGAATGTAGCGATGTTATAACGGCATACATAAAACCTGATCTAACAGTGGAAAAGCTTTTTTTAAGAAAGGTGGATTCTATAAACAATCAAAAAATAAAATTAAGGATTGAAGTTTCAATAAAAAACCTTTCAACCACACCTTCTGGTCCCTTTATTACAACAGTTGAAGGGGCAATGTATCCCCCTGGGACATTATATGAAATTGGAAGAAAATCAGTAAATGGATTACAAGGTGGCAAGTCCTTAGAGTTTTCCTTTGAAGAATGGTTTCCTGCATCTAAAGATATTAAGATTTTAGCTATTGTTGATAAAGAAAATTCTATTGAAGAAAGCAATGAAAAGAATAACCAAAAGACAGAAGTATGGAAATAAAATAAAGGATAGGAAAATGAAAATAAAAATTTTAATAATTACTTTTTTTATTGGATTGATTTTAAAAGCAGAAAATAAAATAGAAATAGAACTTAAAGCAATTCCTTCCAATTATGAAGGTATATGCCCTGTTGTAGTTAATATTGAAGGGGAAATATTTTCCTTAAAAGAGGAAAAAATTCAATACAGGTTTTTGCGTTCAGATAAATTAGTGATGCCCGTTGAGGTTTTGCAAATTCCAAAAAGAAGTTCTAAAAAAATTAAAATGCAATGGAGCACTTCAATTGATTTAAATGGCTGGGTTCAAGTTGAAATTCTTTCTCCAGCCCATATTTATTCTAAAAAAATAAATTTTTCTGTAAAATGTCTTGGAATTGTAGGTCCTCCTTTAAGACCTGACTTAACATTAAAATTCCAAGGTCCTGCAACTGCAAAACAAGGGGAAAATCTTTCAAATAAATATAAGTTGCTTGTAACTAATACAGGAAACCTGGAGGCAAAAAATTTTTATGTGGATATAATTTTAAAGGGTTGGGCTGGAAATGAACCTGCTCCCACAAGGGAACATATTTGTGGAAGAGGTTTTGTCTCTTTAATTCAATCATCTCAAGATATAATTCCTTCTGGACTTTTCCCTTCAATTCCACCAGATATTCCACTGGGATCCTATGATTTATGTGCAACTGTAGATTCTACAAATGTTATAGAAGAAATAAAGGAAGATAATAATCAATCTTGCAGTCCAATAAATATCTTGGAAAAAGATAAATTTTAGGAGGTCAATATGAATTTAAAAAGATTTTTTAAAGGGCTTATTTGTTTGGCTTTCTTTTTAGCTCCTTCTTTTCTTTTTACCTATGACCTTTCAGTGGAATCCATTTACTTAAGTAATTTAAAATGCGAGCTCCATTTTGTATTAAAAAATTCAGGAGATAATATTCCTGATAGTGTATTCAATTCTGGGAAGGTGAGCATAAAAATTTCTTCAATTAGAAGAAAAATTTCATTTTCACTAAACCAAATAGATCCAAAGAAGGAGTTAAATTATAAGAAGCAAGTTGCTTTTAATACAAAACATAAATTGAAAAAGGATGAAAAAGTTGAAGTAGCTTTAGAAAATATAAAAGATATAAACCCTTTAAATAATTCCAAAACTGCTTCTTTAAGTATTAATCTTTGCATAAAAAGAGAAAGTGAAGAATTTGATTGGGAACCAAAAAGGGAAGAAAAATTGATTGACCATGATCCCTTTGAGAAACATTTTCAGTTTAAAATAAATGGAATTTCTCCACCAAAATCTGTATATGTATATGACTCTTTGCCTCCCACAGGAAATATTGAATTTAGCTGGATTAGTTCAGAAAGAGATGCTAAAGGGATAAAAATTGAATTTCAAGGTGCAGGGAATGGTGTCTTATCTACAATTGAAAAAAATGGCTCATCAGGGAGTTTTACAAAAAGCATTTCAGAAATTCAAAACTTTTCAGATTCTCAAACAAGGGATGTTAGTTTTTTCAATGTAAAATCGACTTTAAAGTTAGGGGATGGAAAATACTCAAAAAATAGTAAGGTTATCAAATTGTGGATAAATTTAAAAAGCAAATATTATTACTATCAAGATTATGCTTCTCGAGGCGTACAAGTTATGAAAATAAATGGCTCAATGGGACCTGTTTTAATTGCTGGTTTGAATGAAGATGACAGAGAAGGAAAAATGGAAATGTCCTATCAAAAAAACAGAGCATGCCCTCAAGATTATCCAATTTTAAAAAATCCAGTTTTGAAATTTTTTACAACAAGCGAAGAGGGAAGAGGTGATGGTTCTGCAAGTTATTCAATTAATTTATCAGAAAGCCAAACTTCTTATTCATTTAGTATGAAAAATATAATACAAAATTGCATGGAGTGCAAGGTGGTATTTTATATCAGTTCAAATTAGATATAGTTGCTATAAACCAGAAGGGCAATCAATAGATGTTCAATTTCCTCAAGAAAAGGAAACAAATACAATAAATATTAGATTTATGGCACCTCTACCTTTAATTTAAAAGGAGGTAGTATATGAAAAAGTTATTTACAATTTTTATTATTTTATCAGCTATTCTTTTTTCTCAAAATCCAAAACAAAAGTCCTTTCAAAAAACTAAGACAGAAAAGGAAGCAAAATTTGACATTGGAATAGAAAAGATTTTTTTGGAAAAAAAGAGCTGTGAAATAATTGTAGTTTTGAAAAATTATGGGGGAATTATTCCAGAGGAAATTTTTTTGGAAGGGAAAATGAAAATAAAATTAGAAAATTACATGGAAATCCCAAATTTTTTTTTAAAAGAAATTGATAAAGAAAGGGAGTTAAATTCAAAAAAGGTTTTCAATTACAATACAAAAATTGTTTTAAAAAATGATGCCAAAATAACTGTATTTTTAGAAAATGTTAATGATAAGTTTCAAGGAAATAATAAAAAATTAGAAAATTTGAGAAGAGATTTTTGTAAGGATGAAAAGGTATCTTTAAAAAAGCAAAAAGTTGAAACTGAGGAAAAGGAAAATAGACCTGTTGTAATGAAAATGGAAACTATGCCTGTCTTTTTATTTCCTGTTAAAAATTCAAATAATGATGGGAAGCATTTAAATATTGTATTTAAAATTCCTGAAGAATATCTCAATAAAAAAATAAAGGGAGTTTTTTATTTTACAGAAAAAAAATCAGGAAAAAAATATTTTTTAGTAACAAAGAGTGATCCAAATAATCCTTATTGGTTTGATAATATAGCTGTATTGCGCAATTATGGGGTTTATGATCCATCAAATAATTCCTTAAATGTATGGAGTTACCACAGAATACATGATGGAATATATTATTGGGATGAAAGAGAAGTTTTAATTGGAAAAGAATTGCCCTTAGGAGAATATTTGATTAATGCTGATTTATATAATGCTTCTGGAACCTTAATTAAAAATTATGTAGACGGTCCTTTTAGAGTTGTTGAAATGAAGCCAATAGATGAAAACCAATTGGAATCTCCAAATAATAATTTTGGTTCTGTAGAAGAAAAGACCTTACAAATAGATTCCTTTACTTTTGAAAAAGTTGATGTCCACGATGAAGGAATTAACTTGCTTGTAGGAATAAAAGGAAAAACAAAAAAGGGAAAGCCCGTTAAAGAAATTTGTAATGGTAATGTTTGTGGGGGCTTTATAAGATTTTATGTCTATCCACTTTCTAGCAAGAATGCTTACAAGGTATCTGAAGGTAATTATGAGATTAAAGAAGGCAGATTAAAAGTTGACCCAGCAAAGCCATGGATTTTTGGAACATTTAAAGATCCCATTAGAATTACAATTGAATTTAAACATAAACATAAAGAATCTTATAGAGTCCAAATGAATTTAAAGTTAAATAAATCTGAAGAAAAAAGTACTTATAAGGATATTTTAGTTGCAGAAGGGAATTATCCTGGTTCTGGGGAAGTAAGTGTTGATGTTGTAAATGGACCCCTTTCCCCAAAGAATGGAGATATTTTAATATCAAATAGATTTTTTGACATAAAATGGACAAAGGCATCTCCAAATCTTTTTACAAGAATTCTTTATTCTACTGATAATGGTATAAAATGGAAGGAAATTTTAAAATCTACAGAAGAAAATCACTACAATTGGTTAGTTCCCCCTGATTATACTGAAAATGGAAAATTAAAATTTCAATGGTTTAGAGTTAGCCCAGAAGAAGGAGGGATGATATTTGATGAATCTATGGTTGATATAAAGATTAGGGGAATAAGAATTGTTTCTCCTCAAAGAGATTCTATTTTAAAGCCAAATTCCTTGTACAGAATAAAATGGGAATCTTCAAACAATCCAAATTTAAAAGCTAAATTGTCTTATGAGACAAGAACAGGTGCAAAAGCTCTAATTACTTGCAAAGATAATGATGGTTTCTTTAATTGGAGTATTCCAAATATTGAAGTAGAAGATATTTATTTGAAAGCAGAACTTCTTCAAAATTGCCCTCAGGGAACTTTTTATGGAGAGGATTTTTTTATTTTCAAAATCCAAAATCCAAAAATTTCTTTTATATCCCCTGTTTCAGGAGAAACAATTCTTTCAAGAACAAATATTATAATTTCTTTTGTGCCAATTGTTCCAGAGGGTTTTTCAACTTCTGGAAAAGTATCTATTTATTATAAATTGGATGGAGAAAATGAATGGCATGAGATAGCTTCAAATCTTCAAACCACCTCAACTTTAAATTGGGAAACACCCAATATCTTAAGAGATAGTGGAGCAAAACTGAAGGCAGTCTGGAATTATTACTCAGGGGATGTATTGCAAACATATACAAGTGAAATAAATATTACAATTAAAAGAAGAGCAGAGCAGATTATAAAGGAGGAAAGATGAAAAAAATCTTTTCAATATTGATAATCCTTTTAAACTCTATGCTTTTATTTTCTATGAGTTTAGATTTAAATGAAAAAATAATAGAACATAAGCCAATAGAAGGTTTTAATTATGGTGATAAGGTTGATATAAGAATTAAAGCTAAAGCAGGGGAGGCAAAGATTTATTTTAAATATGATGGGATAGAGCAATTCCAAATTAGAAATATGGAAAAGAAAAATGGTCATTTTGATTATTTGCTTGATACCTCTCTTTACATTTCAAAGGGTTTTAAATATTATTTTGAAATTAAAATTAATGAAGAGATTATTTATATCCCTGAGGGAGCACCAGAGGTATGCTTTAATATTCAAGCAAAAAATATAGAGGATATACCAGAAATACTTCAAGAGTTTCCATCACCTCAAGAAGAAGAAGCAAAATTTGCTTTTCCTTTAAATTTAAATGGGGATATAGAACATAAAATTTCTGAAAAAGAAGAGATAGAAGAAAAAAGGACAAAGGCATCTGGAAATATTAGAATTTATCCTTACTATCACAGGGAAGACAAAATCTCAATTGATTTGGATGCAAATTTTAATTTGGCTAACAATCCTTTACCAGAAGAAGAAAAAGTGGATCTTTCAAATATGTCTTTAAAATTTTATAAGAATAATAGTAATTTGAATTTTGGAGATTTGAACATAAATGAATCTGAATATTCCATTTCTTCTCTTGGGAGAAGGGGAGTCAACTGGGTTTATAACAACCAAAGGGTATATATAAATTTATTTGATGTATCTTCCCAACAACAAAAGGGATTTAAAGGTTTTGGAATTCCAAAGTCAAATATAAGTATCTTTGGAGGAGCCATTGGATATAAGTTTTTTAATGAAAAATTTTCAATTAAAACTATTTATTTATTAGGCAAAGATGATCCTGAAGAAGGAACAAATGTTGGCTCATCTGAATTATTTCAAAGAAGGAAAGGAAGCACAATAGCAATAATTGAAGAAACAAGATTGATAAAGGATAAGTTAAATATAAAAGCAGAGTTTGCAAAGTCCAAATACGATGAAAATTTGGAAGACGAAGAAGGATATGTCTCAGATAAAGCATATAAAATAGGAGCAGATTTCTCTTCTGGTTCTTTCTTTTTTGGTACACATTACAATTATATAGGAAAGGACTTTAACCCAATTGGATATCAATATTTTTCAAATGACAGAAAGGGGTATGATGTAATTCTTGGCTTTTCCATTGGAGAGTTAAATATATCAACATCTTTTAATTCAGAAGAAGATAATGTAGAAAATGATCCTCAACAGCTAAAAACAAAAAATAAAAGTGGAAATTTAAATTTTCAAGTAAACCTTTCCCAAAATATTTCTTTAAATTTGGGATATTCAAAGGGAAAACAAAATACATATCAGGATTCAACAGAAGTTTTGGGACAAGATAGTATAACAGATGAGTATAATGGTTCTCTTTCATTTAATATTAGCAATAGTTCAAATATAATTTTTTCAATAACAAATTCATTTATTTCCAGTGAGTTTATGCCTGAAAATGAATCTTCTAATAAAACAGCTAACTTAGGTGGAAATTTTAGGAAGGGAAATTTTTTTGTATTAAATCCTTCCATTGGTTATTCTTTATTAAAAAATGAATTTACAAATGAAGAAACAAAGACCTATAACACTTTTATTTCAGGTGAACTTTATTTTTTTCCCTCTGTTTTATCATTAAATTTTACAACTGGTTTTAACAAATCAGAGACACCTCAAGATTTCGAAAATGAATCCCTCAATGCTACTTTATCTCTTAATTTTAATTTAGGAAATCTTGTAAAAAAATTTCAATCTATCCTTAGTTTAAAAGGAAATTATGTAAAAAATAAAACAAATGGCTTGGAAAGTTCAGACCATAAAGGTTTTTTGCAATTAAGCTTTTCTTTTTAAGGAGGAAAAATGAAAAAAATTATTTTAATTTTATCAATATTTTATGCTCAAATAAACTTTTGCACAATAATTTATAACCCAACACAACCAAATGTAGAACAAAATATAAGTTTTAATGTAACTCATATTGATGGAATATACCCTCCATCTGTTTTTTGGGATTTTGGGGATGGAACAAATGGACAAGGGTCAACATCAGTAAATAAATCATATACAAGTATAGGAAATTTTCTTGTAACTGTAAATTATAGGACTCTTAAGGAGCAAAATGTAACAGAACAAATTACAATAAATGTGGTTGAAAGAAGAAGGATAACCTTTACACCATCAAATCCCATTTTAGGGAGGGATATAACTTTTAGGGCTGAAAATTTTCTATCAAATGATATATTATGGGATTTTGGAGATGGCTCTGAAGTACAATGTCTTCAAAAAATTGTAGTACATAGATATGAAAGAGTAGGAAGATATACAGTTACTGCAAGAGATTGGTGTGGAAATTCTGTTTCAAATATTTTTGTAAATATAAACATTGGGGAGGAAAAGGGACCAAGAGCGCCCTTTCAAATATCTTATATACAAATAAGATTTGAAGATGGAAAACCTTATAAAAGCATAATAAAGGATTCTCCTAATTTGGTTGCTTATGCTGATATAAAATATGAAGGAACAGGTCTTTTAATAGCACAATGGGAAGTGGATGGGGTCTTATTTAAACAAGTAAATAGAATATTGCCTTATGCAGCTCAGACAACAATTGATTCAGGAAATGCACCTTCTCTTCCAACAAATCTATTAGGTTTACATGATGTAACATTAAGGATAATTCAGCCACAAACCCAATATGAAATTCCAATTATAAGATATTTTGTATCTGCAGGAAAATATGAGATTGAAAAATTGGAATTTCCAAAAATAGAGGCAAAGACATTGGAAGGTGAAGATTTAGTAATTGAAGAAAGTAATGTAATTGCACCAAAAGGAAAGCCCTTTATTATAAAAGGAAATATTAAAAACACAACATTAAGAGATATAAAATTTGCATTATTAAGAATTTATGTTGAGGAGGAACTCATTGACCAAAAATTAATAAAAGATTTTAAACAAAGCCAAGATAGAGAATTTGAAACCTCCCTTTTATATGGAACATATGAAGGTAAAAGGGTTTATGTGATAATTTATGACATAACAGAAAAGCCTCAAAAGTTATTATTCTTAAAAAAGTTTTTATTAAAGGAGAAATAAGTTTAGGAGGAAAATATGAAAATATTTAAATTATTTTTAATTTTTCAAATTGTTTTTTTAAGTTTTGCTTTTTCTGAAATTCCAAATGAAAAGGGATTTGGAAAATTTGCTATTGGATTTGAACTTGAAAATAAGAAGATCTTTTGGTTTGAACTGGAAAATCCTAAAAATCTTAATTACATAGGGGATTTAAATTCAGACAATCCTTTTGCAATTAGTTTTTTAGAAAAGGATTATTTTAAGTTATATGCAATAGATGGAAAAACAAATGAATTTGCTTTTTATAGCACAATAGATGGGAAAAGAAATGTATTAGGATTAGCAAAAACAAAGAGTGAAGATCAGAGATGGGTTGGAATGGCAGAAGGTTCTTCAAATAAATTATATGCAATTTCTTCAAATTGCTTAGGAGAAAATTACTTATATAATATAAACCCTTCTAATAGAGAAGCAAAAGTTTTAGGAGAAATAAAAGGGAAAATTTGTCTTAAAAATTTGTTTAAGTCCCCTTCAGGAAAACTTTATTCAATTGATACATATTTAAATGATTTAATTGAAATAGAGCCAGAAACAATAAAGACAAATATTTTGGAAAACTTAAGCCCAAATGAAATCTATGGAGCAGATTTTGATGAAGATATTTATTTTTTATCTTTCAATGAAAAAAAAGAAAATATTTGAATTTTTTAAGCTAAATTTAGATACAGGTCAAAGAAATTTAATTGGAACTTTAAATTTTAAAATTTTTCAATTTTCTATTATTCCTTGTGATGAGAAAGCAAAATTTAAAAAGGAAAGAACTAAAATTTCAAATTTGGATTGTTCAAATAAAATTTACAAAGATTCATATCTTATGCAGATAAATATAAAAAGCAATGTCTTTGGGTGGGGTGCAAATTTTTTAGGAAAATTAGGAGATGGGACAAATAATAGTTCTAATTTACCTCAACAAGTGGAGATAAATGATCTTTTGAATATCTCAGGTGGAGGATTTCATTCTTTGGCTTTAAAAAATAATAAAACAGCACTGGCATGGGGTTCTAATGGTTATGGTCAATTGGGAGATGGTTCAAACCAAACCTCATATTTGCCTGTCTCTGTCTTAAATCTTTCAAATTTAATATCAATTTCATCTGGCTCTTGGCATTCCCTTGCAATAAGAGAACCTTTTCTTCCTCCTCCTCCAGTAAATAATTCTGGGATTGGTGCTGCAAGATTTACAAAAGGTGAAGGAGGTCTTATAAATGTCCAGTATGACAATTCAACTTGCATTGCGGAGCATATATCAATCCTTTATGGAAATTTAGGATACTGGGATGGATATTCTGATTGTGCCCTTTCAAAGGGTGGAAATAATGGTTTTGCTTCATTCGATTCATCAAGCCAAAACAATGTTTGGTATAAGATAATTTGGGTTAATGGAGAAGTTGGGGGACATCCTGGTTTATCTTCTTCAGGTGAAAGGAATTTTTCTTCAGTTGGTTTTTGTGGAATTACATCTGAGGATTTTAGTGATAATTCTTGTGATTAAATTTTTAAGGAGGGATTTATGAGAAATTTTTTAATTTTAATTTTTTTAACTTTTTCAATTTTAACTTATTCACAGGAAAGTCCAAATTATCAAAACAAAGAATATGTTTTTAATTCTGGAGGGAATCCCGCACCTGAAATTTCATCTACAAATTACAAAATCACTTTAAGCTCAATTGGAGATGGTTTGTTTCAAGCTGGAATTTCTTCTTCAAATTATCAAATTGATTCTGGATTTATAAATTCCTATCCACCACCAGAGGAAGTTTTAAATTTAATGTTTGTATCTAAAACAAACTTTATTTGGGATCCAGAAAAGTCAGTTGGAACATACAATGTTTATAGGGGTTTTATTACAGATTTGCCTTCAAGTTATGGGAGTTGTTTTGCATATAATTTAACATCCACAAATTATACAGATTCTTCAACACCTCCTGCAGGTCAGTGTTATTTTTATTTAGTTACAGCAAAAAATCGGCTTGCAGAAGAAGGAACAATGGGAAGAAGGTCAGATGGACAAAAGAGACAAAACACATCCCCCTGTCCTTGAAGAGCAGAAAGGTGACCATGGGCCGTGTTCGTTGTCCGTAGGAGCTGAACTTGTTCAGCCAAAAATTAATAACGGGTTGTGAAAGCACGACCCCTACAAAATAAAAACAAGGAGGTTTATATGAAAAATTTTTTGGTTTTAGGTCTTCTGGTTTTGTTTTCTATGAATTTGTTTCCACAGGCATCCCCGCCCGGAAGGATAAACTATCAAGGTGTTTTAAGGGATTCTAGTGGGAATCCTTTAAATGGAGATTTTGAAATGGTTTTTAGGTTTTACAATGCTCCTTCAGGTGGAACTCTTTTATGGGAAGAGACATACAATTTGACTTATCCTCCACAAATAAATATCTCAAATGGCTTGTTTTCAGTTCAACTTGGTGATATATCCCACAAGACAGCTGGCAGTGAAACATCTTTTACAGATGTTTTTTCAAAATATACAGATGTTTATCTTTCTGTTCAAGTGGGAAGTGATTCAGAGATGGTTCCAAGGATTAAGGTAATTTCATCTGCTTTTTCTGAAAATGCAAGCACACTGGATGGAAGAAATTCTACACAATATGCAAAACTTGACTTTGCTGAGACAATCAATGCAAACTGGCTAAATACAAAATATCCGTGGTCAGATGATGAGGTCTCAGATGTTTTAACAATTGGAGCAGGTTCTACAATTGACCCTACAATAGCAGTTGGAAATTCAGATAAACTGGATGGATTTGATTCAAGCTATTTCTTAAATACTTCTTCAACTCCACAGACAAAATCAGGAAAGATAACTATAAACGAGGCTTCTGATTATGGAATTATTTCAAATGGCTATCTTGGAGGAGGTCTTTTTTATGACAATTCAAATACTGGAATTGCTTGCACTGCGTGTGGAGATTATGGAATAGAAGCTAATGGAACATCTGCTGGTGGTTACTTTTATGTTCAAAATAATTCTGGCCAAGCTTATGTAGGCTACCCAAATTATGGAATTTATTCAAGAGGAAATACTGCAGGAGGATATTTTAAAGATTTAAATAGTTCTGGTTATGCTTATGTTGGATATAGCGATTATGGAATTGATGCAAGAGGAAATGAAGCAGGAGGATATTTTAAGGATTTGAACGGATCTGGGTTTTCATATGTAGGATATGGGGATTTTGGAATTGAAGGATTTGGGAATTTTGCAGGAGCATATTTTAAAGATGCAATTGACTCAGGAAGCTGCTTTTTGGGATATGGACATTTAGGACTATCTGCATTAGGCAATGAGGCAGGAGGATATTTTCAAGATTTTGACAGTTCTGGTGAAGCTTATATTGGATATGGCGATTATGGGATAGATGCAAGGGGAAATTATACAGGAGGATATTTTGAAGATTTAGATGGTTCTGGCTATGCTTATGTTGGGGCAGGCGATTATGGAATAGATGCAAGGGGAAATTATACAGGAGGATATTTTAGAGATTTAGATGGTTCTGGCTATGCATTGGTTGGATATGGCGATTATGGAATTGATGCAAGAGGAAATATTGCAGGTGGATATTTCCAGAATCTTGCAAGTTTAAGTTATGCATATATAGCAGGATCAGCTTTTGGAGCAGAAGCTTATGGAGGAGATGCTGGAGCATATTTTAAAGATTTATATCAATCTGGTAAAGCATATATTGGTAGGGCAGATAATGGGATTGAAGCTTATGGAAATACAGCAGGCGGATATTTTGAAGATTCGAATAGTTCTAGTTATGGACAAGTAGGATATTCTACATACAAAATTCAAGGCACTGGCACTGTTTCCTTTGTTCAGAACCATCCCTTAGAAAAGGATAAAGTAATTGTTTATGCAGCACCTGAAGGGGATGAAGTGGCAACTTATACAAGAGGAACTGCAAAACTTATAAATGGAGAAGCAAGAGTAAAATTGAGTGAGACCTTTAAATGGGTTACAAACCCTGATATTGGACTTACTGCACATTTAACACCAAGGGAAAAACCAGTTCCTCTTGCTATAGCTTATCTTTCAACAGAAGAATTAGTTGTAAAAGGTTCTGAAGATATACAATTTGACTACATTGTCTATGGTTTAAGGATTGGTTTTGAAGAGTCCTCAATTGTTCAGGAAAAGCAAGAGGAGTCCTATATCCCATCTTTTAAAGATCACAGAGAAAGGTATGCAAAATATCCAGAACTTAAAAAATACAATGCCCTTGAAAGGTTTAAAGTTATGGAAAGCAATGTAAAAGGCATATCACCAGAACAAATTGACTTAAAAAATGCAATTGCCTTAAAGGAAGCAATCCATGAATATGACCCAGAAAAAGACCCACCAGTTGAAAATATATTAGGGCATAAAAATCTTGATAAATCAGAAAATATGGAAATAAAAGAAGAAATTTCAAAGGAAGAGAGGAGATTTGAAAATCAAATTAAAGAAGAAAGAAGAGAAGAAATAAAGAATGAAAAAATAATTGAAAAACCAATTGAATTAAAAGAAGAACTTTCTTGTTTTAAAACAAAGGAGGCAGCAGAAGAAGGGGATTTGGTAGTATTATCAAAGACAAATGGGACAGTTGAACTTTGCAGGGAATTTTTTGATCTTCTTGTATTAGGTGTTATAAGCAATGAAAAAATGTGTGGAGAAGGGGAAGTGTATGTAAAGACCTCAGGGATTGCATATTTAAAGGTAGATGCAAGTTTTGGTGAGATAAAGAGGGGAGATTTGATTGTAACTTCCATAACACCTGGCTATGGTATGAAAAGTGATAGCCCTGCCCAAGGGACAGTTTTAGGAAAAGCAATTGAAGATTTGAAGGAAGGAAAGGGGAAGATAAAGGTGTTGATTGGTTTTAAATAAAATTAGCAAAATTTCTTAAAATGTTATAAAATATAAAAACAACTATTTAGAGGTTAAGTATGGAAATAATATCATATAAAAATCCTAAAGAATCTTTAATTTTTAAATTAGCAGATGAGCTTGTTTCAAATACAAAAACCTTACTAAAACAATGTAAAACTGAAGAGGACTTAAGAATTGGTTTTGAAAAACTTTTGGAACCAATAAAAATCTACACCAAGGTATGAAAAAACAGTTTATAGTGGAAGGTCAGATGCAGTACACGGACAAGTGATAATTGAATATGAGCCACCAAAGTCATTTTCTGCAAAAAGAAATGTAGATCACGCCTACGATCAGTTAGTAAATTATCTATCTGACGAGGCAAAAGAAACAAAATTAACCCAATTAGTAGGGGTCGGTTTTGATGGCGAACAGATTTTCTTTGTTCAATATCAAGATAAAAATGGCAAAAAGATAGATAAGACAAAATTTTTTATTCGCGGCCCTTACGATTTTAATCCCGAAAGCGCTAGAACCTTTTTAATTCACCTGCGGGCTTTATCCCGTCTTCCTCTTACCGCTGAAAACTTAGCCCAAAAATTTGGCCCCCAAAGCATATTTGCACCCAAAATGGTTTCCGCCCTTGCCAATGCTTTGGAATACTGGGGCGACCAAACGCACATTCGCACATTTTTTAACGAATGGAAAAGATTGTTTGGCATTGTTTATGGCGAACAATTTACCGGCGGTCATCAAGAAAAAGAGGCAGAAACACTTTCAAAGCTTTACAAAGTTGGAAAAGAAACAGATTTTCAGGAACTTTTATTTTCAGTCCATACGTACTTTGCTTTTTTGATGAAACTTATCTCTGTAGAAATTTTGACTTTAAGAGAAACAGCTCTTGGCTCATCCCTTGCTTCAGAGCTTTCTCATATTCCCGATGATGAACTCAAAAGGCGACTTGAAGATATAGAAAACGGTGGAATTTACGCCCGAAAAGGAATTACCAATTTTTTGGAAGGCGATTTTTTCCGCTGGTATCTTGATGCTTTTGACTCGCCAGAATTAAAAGAAGCGATTAGAGAAGTTGCGCGTGCTCTTTCTGAATTTGAACCAGCAACCAGTACATTAGACCCTATTTCAACCCGCGATCTTCTTAAAAAACTTTACCAGTATTTAGTCCCTCAAGAAGTTCGCCATCGCCTCGGCGAGTATTACACACCTGATTGGCTGGCGGAATTATTATTAAATGAGGTTGGCTACGACGGAAACACACTTAAAAGATTTTTAGATCCTGCCTGTGGTTCCGGCACTTTCCTTGTTTTAGCAATTCAAAGAGCAAAGGAACACGGCAAAAAAGAAAAATTGCCTCCGCTTGAAATAGCCAAAAGAATTGTTTCTAACATCTGGGGTTTTGACTTAAATCCCTTAGCTATTATTGCTGCTCGCACTAACTATTTATTTGCTTTGGGCGATTTAGTAAATGAACTTGAGCGAGTGGAAATTCCAATTTACCTTACTGATTCGGTTTTAACTCCCACGAGAACAACCGGAAATCTTTTTGGCGAATTTTTGGAAGTTTCAACTTCAGTGGGCAAATTTCAAATTCCAGCAGAATGGGTGCAGGATGGCGGATTTTTATTGGCAATAGCTGCTCCGATTGTTGAAGAAATGGCAAAAAATCAATACTCAGCTGATGAGGCAATGGCAAGGTTCAAGAAAGAGGGATTAGTATTTCCCACCAATGAGCAAATTGTAATAAATTTTTACAATCAGATTTTAGAACTTGAAAAACAAAACAAAAATGGCATCTGGGCAAGATTTTTGAAAAATGCATTTGCCCCAATGGTCGCAGGTAAATTTGATTTTGTTGTGGGCAATCCACCGTGGATTAGATGGGATTATCTTTCGCAGGAATACCGCAACGCCACACTTCAACTCTGGAAAGATTATGGATTATTTTCGCTTAAAGGATACGCACAAATGCTTGGTGGTGCAAAACCAGATTTTTCAATGCTCTTTGTTTATGCTTCTTCCGATTACTACTTAAAAGATGGAGCAAGATTAGGATTTTTGATAACGCAAGAGGTTTTTAAAGCCAAAGGTGCTGGTGAAGGTTTTAGGAGATTTCAATTAGGAGAAAGAAAATGTCTAAAAGTATTAAAAGCCCATGACTTAGTTTCTATTAAGCCCTTTGAAGGGGCGGCTAATAAGACTGCTGCAATCATTCTCAAAAAAGGGCAAAAAACAAAGTATCCCATTCCTTATTATATATGGTCAAAGAAAAAAGCTGTTGGCAAAATCGCCACAGATAAATTATTGGATGAAGTTTTGCCGCTTTTATCAAAGAAAAGATACATTGCTAAACCACTTGGCTCAAGCGTAGGCGCCTGGCAAACACAATTAGCTGAATCAGAAGGGTTATCAAGAATTGAAGGCAAAAATTCTTACAAAGCCATTTTAGGCGCAAACCCAAATCCTTATGGCGTCTTTTAGCTTGCAATAAAACAGGTTTTATCGAAAGGCGATTTAATTATTCGCAATTTAACCGAAGAAGGAAAACTAAAAATCCAGCAAGTTGAGGAAACAATAGAACAGGATTTAGTTTATCCTGCTATTCGCGGTTCAGACATAGAAAGATGGAAAGTAGATCCACTAATTTTTATGTTAGTAGTTCAAGACCCTAAAAGCCGCAGGGGCTATCCAGAAGATTTTATGAGAAAAAATTATCCTCGAACTTATTCTTATCTTCTGAAATTTAAAGAAATTCTCTTAAGTCGTCCTTTATATAAAAAGTATCACGATCAAGTTGAAGCACCATTTTATAGTCAATTCAACATTTCAGAGGAAACTTTTGCAAAGTATAAAGTTATCTGGAAGCGAATGACTAATGATTTAATTGCTACTGTTATTTCACAATTTAAAACACCATTTGCATATAAAACAATAATTCCATTAGAAACTACTGCATTAATCTCCACGCCCAATATATCAGAAGCCCATTATCTCTGCGCCATTATCAATTCAAAACCAGTTCGGGATTTCATTAAATCATTTTCTTCTGCGGGCAGGGGTTTTGGGACGCCTTCGGTGATGGAACATGTTGGCATTCCAAAATTTGACCCCAAAAATCCAATCCACCAAAAACTTGCTGAAGTATCAAAGAAATGCCACCAATTAAAATTTGAATGTAAAGAAAAAGAAATTGAAAAGTTGGAAAAGGAAAATGATAAATTAGTTGAAAAACTTTTTAAAATAAAAAAGAAATGATAGATCTAATTCCAAATTTATTAATTTCAAGAAAAGATTTAAAAAATTTTGCTATTTACTTAAAGAATTTAGTAAAATTTTCTTTTGTAAAAAAATATTTTTGTGATATTTGTAAAAATTGGATAGAAAAATTACCAAATCCTTTGGAAATTGATATAATGAGATTAATCCTTTATTCAGATTTAAATTATTTTGATGAAAACTTAAAAAAATATGAAAATGAATTAGGTAAAGAAAATTTGAAAAATACATTTCAAGAATTACTAAATGAAGGATGTAAAAGTGAGCACATTTTAAGAAAATTTCATTCATTAGTTTCTGAAATATATGCTGGAAATGAATTGCAGAAAGAGGGTTTTAAAGATTTAAAAAAAATAAAAAGTTATGGCGACTGGGAATCAAAGGGGAAAATAATTTCTGTTAAAACAATTTTTGATTTGAGCTTTAATTTTGAAATAATTGAAAATGTTTTAAAAGGATTAATTTTTATAAAAGAAAATATAATTTTAAGAAAATATAATAATGTATATATAGGCGAATATAAAAATTTGAATTATTTGTTTTTAGAAAAAATATTGAAATTTATAAGAGATGATTTAATAAAGTACTTTACCGATATTGAAAAGAATATTCAATCAAATATTTTTTATAAAATAGAGAAAGATAATGTGTCAATTTTTGCATCTTATGGCTATGTTTTAATTGAAATTCATGATGAAAATAGCTTTATAAAAATAAATTTTGAGGAAAATTGCGAAAGTAACCTTTATAATTTTAGAACAAGTGAGAATTCTTTTGCAATAAATGAGAAATTTGATTTAATAAAAATTAAGAAGAAAATAGATGAAAAAATAAATGATTTTAATAAAAATATTTGTAAGGATAATTTTATTGGATGGATTAATATTTGCATTCATCCAAAGCACGAAAGCTATATTAAAAATAATTTTAAAATACTAAAAGAAGAATTAAAAGATTATCTTAAATTAAAAGAATATCCAATTTATTTTTGCTTTTTACCTAAAATTGGCTTTGATTTTAAAGATCCTATAATTTTTGAGATAAATTGAGAACTATAATTATATTTTTTTGATAAATATTATTAATTTAAAATAAATGTTGACAGGTATTCTTTAAGAGGATAAAATATATAATTGAAATGAAATTAGCAAGACCTGTTAAAATAAATGATAAATTATACTCAGCTGGCGAAGAGATTGCCTGGTATAAAATTTATCCATTTTTTATTGTCCATATGTTTATGTTTGGTGCTTCTGGCTTTCTTATGGCTTATGTAGAAAACCATCCCCCATTTATATTTATGGTTGCCCATGGTGGAATAGCTATAACTGCTTATGTGTTTTTTTATATCTCCTTTTTTGGAATAGACGAAGTCAAGTGGATGTTTATAAATGCCGGGCTTGGCATATTTGCTCTTTATACTCAGGTGAACTGGATTCTTTCTTTATTTGGAAAAAACATAAAGGACTATCCTTTTCATTTACATATAATACCATTTATTTATTATACACTATATATATTTCTTATTCGCCAGGCTTTTATTGACATATTTAGAGTAAGGGAAAATACAAACAAAAAACAAAAAGCAGGATATTTTCATATTGCTATTTCAATAATTTTATCCATTCTGAGTTGGCTTGCTTGAATTGGTTAAAAATCTGGCTTTTGATAAAAGGAAAATTTAATATTTGTATTCTTTTTTGTAATGTCTTATAATAAAGCCAAAAGGAGTTTAGATGAATTTTTTAGTTTCTTTTCTAATTTTAATTTTAACTTTTTCAAACCTTTCATTTTCTGCGACTTATTACATCAGAACAGATGGAGGAACTGGAACACAATGCAATGGAAAAGAGAATTCTCCTTACCCTGGTTCAGGAGAAAATCAAAATTGTGCATGGGCACATCCCTTTTGGGCATTAGATGAGTATGGGGGTTGGAAAATTCAAGGTGGAGATACTTTAATTATTGATTCTGGAAGCTATATGATTGGATATGGAGCACCAAATACTTCTTCTTGGTGTGGAGCAGAGTGGGCAGAAAGTTGTGTTTTACCTCCTATCCCTTCAGGGACTCAATCTTCTCCTACAAAAATCTTAGGTGCAGGTTACAATAGTGGTTGTTCAAAGCCTCCTGAACTTTGGGCTACCCAAAGAATTTATCAAGTATTATCCCTGGATGGAACTTCAAATGCAGAAATCCAATGTCTTGAAATAACAGACCATTCTTCTTGTGTTGATTTTCATGCAAATACATCAGTTGCTTGTAGGAGGGATGGGTATCCTTATGGTGATTGGGCATCAAATGGAATTTTTGCTTATAACTCATCAAACATTTTACTTAAAAATTTAAACATTCATGGACTTGCAGAAAATTGCCTTGCAACCGCTCAATTATCAAATTGGAATTTGGAAAATGTTCGGCTTGCTGGATGTGGATGGGCTGGATGGAATGGGGAATATGGAGAAGACCCATCAAATTCAGGAACAATGCATTTTAAAAATCTGATTGTGGAATGGAATGGTTGTGCAGAAGAATATCCAGAGGAGCAACCAGACCATTGCTGGGCACAAAGTCAAGGGGGATATGGAGATGGAGTTGGTTTTCCAAGGACAGGTGGACACTGGATAATTGAAGATTCTGTTTTCAGATACAATACTTCAGATGGACTTGATCTTTTATATGTAGGTGTTGGATATGAAGGAACTATAATTGAATTGTATAGAACAAAGGGATATGGGAATGCAGGGAATCAAATAAAGTTGGGAGGAACTTCCATAATTAAAAACATGTTATCAATAGGGAATTGCAGTTATTTTTATGGAAAGCCCTTTGCCCAGGAATTTGGAAGTTTTGATGAGGGAGACACTTGTAGGGCAGGGGGTGCTTCTGTTTCAATAAATTTAGGAAGAGGTGATTATGCAAGCGTTATAAATTCCACAATTACAAGTCAAGGTTGGGCATTAATAGAGGCACAATGTATTACAAAGGATTTCCCAGACCAACCAGATTGTAATGGGACAGAATACTTAGAAATTAAAAATTCAATTTTTAGGGGTTATCCTGACTATTGCGTAGGAGGTGAAGGTTTAACTGATTTTATTGGAGATGATGATCCCTATAACTTTACAAGGGGAAAAGTTGATTATAACATTATATATAATGTTGATAGGGATGTTTGTCCCCAAGGATCCCACGATATATGTCAAAATCCAAAGGTATTAAATGATGACTTGCACAATTTTGATGGGCACTTGCAACAGGGAAGCCCTGCAATTGATAGGGGAACTTCACAGGGAGCTCCAAATGATGACATTGAAGGAAACATAAGGCCTCAAGGTGCAGGTTTTGACATAGGTGCTTATGAATTTCTTCAAGGGGGAGGTGAAGAATATAAATATTTTATCCCTGCTTCTGCAAAGGCATCTGGAGCTCAAGGTTCAAATTGGGTAACTGAACTGATGGTTTTAAATTCTTCAAATGCTTCAGCAAATGTTGAGTTTGTTTTTACTCCTTCAGGACAAAATGGGACAAATAGTTCTTATAAACATAGTGAAACAGTTAAAACAAATCAAGGAAAGTTTTTTTCTGATATTTTAAATTATTGGTTTGGATTAAACAATGTCTCTGGATCTTTAAGGATAAATTCTAATACCCCAATAATTTTGACATCCCGAACTTATAATGATCAGGGTACTTCAGGAACCTATGGACAATTTATCCCTGGATATAAAGAAGAAGGTGCAATTTCTTTAAATGAAAAGGCATATCTTGTAGGTATAAGACAAGATGAAAAATTTAGAACAAATATTGGATTTTCAGAAGTTGGAGGAAAAGAGACAAGGGTTAAGGTAACCTTTTATGGAGAAAACGGTTCTCCCTTATCAAGTAGTGAAATTACAATTCCACCATATTCCTTTTTACAACAAAATGTAGGGCAAATCTCCTCAATACAAAAGGGTTTTGCTTATGTTGAAGTGATATCAGGAGGCAAAGTTTTGTCTTATCTTTCTGTTGTGGATTGGAAGACCTCAGATGCAATTTTTATTCCCCATCAAAAGCCCTCTTCTGTTCAAAATAAAAGACATCAATTGATACCAGTAATTGCAAAAGCAGAAGGAGGATATGGTTCAAAATGGAAGACCTCTTTTATTTCATATAATCAAGCAACTTCAAATCAAAATATAACACTGGAATTTTACACTTCCTCTGGAAAATATACAAAAAATTTTAATCTTGGAGGGAATAATCAAAAATCCTATGAAGATTTAATATCAGAACTTTTTACAGAAATTCAGGGAAATGTTTCAGGGAGTTTGCATATAAATTCCACAAGTGGTTTGATTTTGGCTTCCAGAACATATAATGATCAAGCATCAGGAACTTATGGGCAGTTCATACCTGCTTGGGCAGAAGAAAATTTTTTGAGACCAAATGAAGTGGGTTACATTTCGCAAATAGTATCAAACTCAAATTTTAGAACAAATATGGGTTTTACAGAGTTTGAAGGAAAAAATACACAAGTTAAAGTTGAAATTTTTTCATCAGAGGGGACAAAACTTGGAGAAAAAAATTACAACATAGAAGGGTATAAAAATTTACAAATAAATGGAGTATTTTCAGATCTTGGAATTTCAGGTGATGTCTCCTATTCCTTTGCAAAGATAACAAACTTATCAGGTGGTTCTCTTTTCCCCTATGCTTCTGTTGTAGATAACAAGACAGGTGATGCTATTTTTATATTAATAATAAATGGGATTTAGGAATGCAATTTAGCTTTTAAGGTTAGAAAACTCCAAGATATGAAGGTGTAATAATATGCTTTGAATATTTATGTGCAATTTGACTTTTTTATTTTTATAATAAAATATTTGTATGGATGATAAATTCAAAAATAAAAGAATAAAATTATTTGTGGAAAGTAAAAAATGAGCGAAGTTGTAAACTTAGCAAAAAATGAGATACCTTCCATTGATTACATTATTGATGAAACATGGAATAAATTAAAAATAAAAAAATCTCAATTAAAAAATAATTTGTGCAAAGTTTTAATTGAATTTGATTTAAAAGCTGCTGAGAAAAGCAAAAGGAAGAAATTAAAGAAATTTTTAAAGATATTATTGCCCAAAATGATTTGGAAAAATTTATAGAAAAGGCATGCAATATTATAGATATTAAATGTGAGATTCCAAAAGGAAATATTTAAAAATCTTTCTTGGATTAGGCCCTTTGAGCTTGAAAATATATGAAGCAAATAAATTTATTTAAAGCAGAAAAAAAGATTTGCCTTTTAAGAGAATAAGAGATGAAAATTTTGATTTTAAAGATATTCCTGCATCTTTTAGTATATATGCAATACATCCTTATCCTGCTATGTTTCATTATTTGGTTGTAAGATAATTAATTAAAGGTTTTTCTATATAAAATGATAATATATTGGATCCTTTTATGGGTTCGGGAGTAGTTGCTTGTAAATGTCTTATAGGTAAAAGAAATTTTATTGGATATGATATAAACCCTTTAGCTGTAATCATTTCAAAGGTTAGAACAACCCCAATAAATTCCAAAATATTATTTGAAGCATTAGAAATTGCTTTAAATAAAATGGAGCATAAAAAGCCAGAAGTTATAGAATTTCCAAATATCCATTATTGGTTTGATAAATCTGTTATTGAAGATTTATCTAAATTGAGATTGTCAATTTATGAAATAGAAAGTAATGAAGTTAAGGATTTTTTAAAGTAGCCTTTTCTGAAACTGTAAGAAGAGTATCAAAAGCAAAAATCAATGAATTCAAACTTTTAAAGAGAAAAGAAGGGAAAAAATTTAAATGTTTTAAGAGTTTTTCAAGAAATTTCCTTAAAAAATATTGGATTGCTTAAAAATTTTTATAATAATTATCCTCCGAGCAATGTAAATATTATTTTAGAAGAAAGAGATATTTTAGATGGAATTCCTATTGAAGATAATTCAATTGATTTAATTATTACTTCTCCACCTTATGGAGATTCAAGGACAACAGTTGCTTATGGTCAATTTTCAAGATTACCTTTAAGATGGTTAGGGTTAGAAGAAAATGTGGATAAAACTTCCCTTGGAGTTAAAGCAAAGCCCATTTTCTATGATTTGCCTTCTGCTATACTTTATGAATGCATAAAAAAAATTTCAATTAAATGTGAAAAAAGAGCAAAAGAAGTATTTTCTTTTTACAATGATTTATACAATTCTATTAAAATCATGAAAAAAAGGTAAAGAAAAATGGTTTTGTTTGTTTTGTTGTAGGAAATAGGAGAGTTAAAGGAATTGAGCTTCCTACGGATAAGATTTCATCAGATTTTTTTGAGGATCAAGGTTTTCTCCATAAAAGGATGCCTATTGAAAATTCTCCATCAAACATTAAAGGAGAAAAAGAATTTACAATGAAATATGAATACATCTTAGTTTTAAAGAAAATTTAAAAACTTGCAAAAATTTTTTAAAAGTTATAAAATTTTACTATGGCTAATATTAAAATTATTTGTCCAGAATGTAAAACAGAAATTATAATTGACAAAGAAACGGGAAATATTTTAATTTCTACAAAACCAAAAGCACAAGATACTCAAACCTTAGAAGAAAGATTAAAATCAATAAAAGAAGAAAAAGAAAAGGCAGAAGATCTTTTTAAAAAGGAACTTCAAACATTGAAAGATAAGGAAAGAATTTTGGAAGAAAAATTTAAAGAGGCATTTAAAAAGTTAAAAGAAGAAAAAGAAAAGGAATAAAAATTTTTACTAATAAAATAGCAGTAACCAGCATTTAGTAGATAGCATTAAGGAACAAAATCATAAACCCTAAATGCTTAATGCTGAATGCCAAAAAACAGTAGATAGCATTTGGTAAATGGCATTAGGGGTTTAAAATCAAAAACCCTAAATGCTTAATGCTAAATGCCAAATGCCAAGTACAGCCACAGGCACTTTCGTGCCTTCGTAATGACATTACTGTACCTCCACGCCTTTGGCTTGCAGGGACACCCCCTTTTGTCATCTCTGAAAATGTT
>FWPV01005817.1_pt1 | contig 24268 bp, 18 predicted proteins | sample 2228371 | NCBI WGS metagenome assembly FWPV01 (sample SAMEA103939776, study PRJEB20133) | metagenome | reverse complement strand
AGGGTGTGTACCAGTGTCTGTTCACCGGGTGGCAGCGTCAGGGGCAGACGGTCACCTGCGCCGGGGCCGTCATGATTCTCTCCTGCGACCGCCAGACTCAGTTGTCCCTGCCAGGATTGCGCGGTGCGATTGGTCAGGGTAAAAGTCAGGGCCAGCGTCCCATCCAGTGCGGAATCGATGCGCACCCGGTCAAGACTGATCCCGTGATCGAGCAGCAGATCGACCGGCGCCCAGATACCGATCGGATTGACGCCTGGCGGGATCACCCCCTCACCATGCTCGTACTGCCCTTTGACCAGCCCCCGGATGACGTGGTTGATCGGGTAACTGCCGCGCGGATTGGGGCGATCCCAGGGTGCACTGACGCGGACAAGCAATGTATTCTCCGCGCCAGGCCGCAACGCCGTGCTCACATCGAGCGTGAACGGCTCAAAGCTGCCCTCATGTTCGCCAACCGGTTGCCCGTTCAGCCAGACTGCCGCAAAGTAATCGACGCCGGCAAAGCGCAACCGGGCGCGGATATAGCCCGCCTCCGGCGCAACAAACGTCTTGCGGTAGATCCAGGCCTGTTCGTTGATCGCCCGCAGATGATCCCCCCAGTACGGGCGATCCGGATAAAGGACGGGCTGCAGGTTGGCGCACGCTGGCACGCTCAGCCAGCCGGAAGTACTATCCAGGGGCAAGTCGGTGGCTTCCAGGGGGACGGGTCGAACAGCCCACGCGCCGCCCAGCCGAACCATGTGCGGCGGGGTATCGAAAGAAAGCATGATCATCTCCGGCAGCCTGTCTCGTACGGACTAACGCGGATAGCGGATAGAAGCCGCTCCACGGCGGGCCGATCGTCACTGTTACCGGCACGCCCGGCCCTCTATGATAAGGGATAGTATCGCGGCCTTCAACAACACTGAACACCATGCACGAACTGGGAATTACCCAAAACCTGCTCAATCTGGCCCTGCAGTACGCCGAACCTGCCGGAGCGAAGAAAATCACCGCCCTGCATCTGGTCATCGGTGAGCTATCCAGTGTGGTCGATGACTCGGTACAGTTCTACTGGGATTTCATCAGCCAGGGCACAATTGCCCAGGGTGCTGTGCTGCACTTTGAGCGCATCCCGGCAGCGTTCGAATGCCAGGACTGTGGCGCGGTATTCCCACGCAGCGACGGGTTCGCCTGTCCTTCCTGTGGTAGTGGTCGCGTCCGGGTCAAACAGGGCGAAGAATTCTATCTCAGGAGCATTGAAGTCGAGGAATAAGCCATGCCGGAGATTCCCGTTGTCAGGAACATCATGAGCGTCAATGACTCGCTGGCTGCCGCCGTGCGCCGCCAGCTGGATTCCGCTGGAGTCCTGGCGCTGAACATCATGGCCTCGCCGGGCGCGGGCAAGACCAGCGTGATCATGCGCACGGTCGAAGCCCTTAGGGACGAGATGACCATCGCCGCCCTGGATGGCGACATCGCCACCGTCGACGTGGACAAAATCGCCCGCACCGGCATCCAGGTGGCGCTGATCAACACCGGCGGTAACTGTCATCTGGACGCCAACATGATGGCGCACGCCCTGCCTTCCCTTGACCTCACCGGTGTCGACCTGCTGCTGGTGGAAAACGTGGGTAACCTGATTTGCCCGGCAGCCTTCGAGCTGGGCACCCACTACAACGTGCTGATCGCCAGCGTGCCGGAAGGCGACGACAAACCCTACAAGTATCCGGCCATGTATCGCGGCGCAGACGTTCTGCTGCTCAACAAGGTCGATCTGCTTGGCTACCAGGAATTCAATCTGGACTATTTCCGGCACGGGGTGGAAGTCCTCAATCCCGGCCTGACCTTCCTGCCGGTATCCGCCCGCACCGGCGAAGGGTTTGACTCCTGGCTGACCTGGGTACGCACGGCCGTCGACCGTCAGCGGGGTGGTTTTGTGCCCTCGGGTAAGCCCCCTGTCAGCCAACCGTAGTTTTACCGTAGGGGACAGCGGCGGATCATTCGCTACAATGCCCCGTGCAGGTATTGACGAACCATCACGAGGAGAAAAGCGATGATTCGGAAACTTGTTCTGGCCCTGACCTTTTGTGCCGCCCTGCTGGCGCCGCTGAGCGCTGCGCAGGCTCAGGGTGGCGACGATCCCAACGCCCTGCTGGAAACGGCCCTCACCCTCCTGGCTGACCAGCTGGGCATCCAGTTGAGCCGTCAGGACCTGAGCGCCTGGACCTGGCAGGAAGTCCTCTGGCCGGACACATCCCTGGGCTGCCCACAGCCCGATCAGGCCTATAGCCAGGTTCTGACCCGCGGCTACGAGTTCCGCCTGACCTACGGCGGTAGTATCTACGAGATTCATCTGACGCCAGACGGTGCCAGTGCTATCTTCTGCGGCATCACGGCTGCTGCGCCAGCTACGACGGCCACTCCGGCGCCAGCCGCAGCGCAGACAGCTACGCCCCCGGCGACCACACCATCCCCTGCCGTCAATGCCGAGGAGCTGGTGAATATCGGCATCGCCTACCTGAACAGCCAGCTCGGCACGACCATCACCCGCCGCGATCTTTCCCGCTGGACCTGGGAGGCAATGACCTGGCCGGATACATCACTCGGTTGTCCGCAGCCAGATGGTACATATGACAGCAGTGCGCCGGTGCCCGGCTATGTCCTGACTATCGAGTACGTCGATCGCGTCTACGAGCTGCACCTGACAGCTGACCGGCGGACGATCATGCCCTGCGGAGGCGACGACCGGCTCCAGCCTGCGACCGATGCTGATTTCAGCAGCGTCATAGCGATCGCCACGCCGACGCCTGCCACATCCGAAGTTGCCGGAGACGCCCCGATCCTCTTCTACACCGGCGCGGACGGCAATGTGTATCGCGCAGCCTGGGGGGAATACCCCGGCGCCAGCATCACTGCTGATATCGCACCGACCCCGGCGACGCCCTCCCCTCTGCCGCGCTTCGACCACATTTACGGTTACTACCGCTGGTCGCCTGATGGCCAGCGCGTAGCCTTCGTCGATAGCGCCGCGCCGGCCCGCCTGTTCCTGGTGGAAGCCACTGATGGGCAGCCGCTGCAGATGGCGACTGATCTCGCCCCCCTGTACCCGCCCGCCTGGAGTCCTGACGGGAGCGCGCTTGCTTATGTCAAGCCCACCCAGACTTTCCGCGCCAATACCCAGGTGATGGAAATCTACGCCCTGGCCGTGCCGGGCAGCAGCGGCGAGACCACACCCCGCCTGCTGGCAACCTTTGAGCAGGAAGTCGGCTGTGGCGGCGGCAGCAGCGATCCTGCCGATACGGTCTACAACCGCGAAACAGGCTTCATGGGCAGCTCGCTGACGCTGGCCTGGTTGCCGGGTGATGTTCTGCTCCTGACACCGGCTTGCAGCGGCGCCGGCCTGGCCCGCCTGAATCTGGAAGATGGCGAACTGGCAATCATCGATCCAACGCTGAGCCGTGTTTCGCTCAGCCCGGATCGAAGCCGCGCCGCCGGCATCATCATCGACGCTGAGAAGAATCGCGTCCTGAGTCTGGTCACGCTGGCCAGCGGCGAGGTGCAGCCAGTCCCTGTGTCCGGCACGCCGGATCAGGTGCTGTGGAGCGCGGACGGGCAACGGCTGTACGTCTCGACGGTCGAACCGCTGGAGCGGGTTGCCCGCACCGGCGGCCAGGAGTCCATCGGAGTCTATGCCGTGCGCCTGTGGCGCGTTGACCTGGCCAGCGGGGAGACCGCGTTACTCTTTGAGCAGGAAGGGCGCGGCATCGGGGCACTGACTGAAGCGCAGGATGGGCGCGGGCTGATCTTCAGCTTTGTGGAGGATTCGCGGGCCTGGCTGCAGGCAGTGGAAACCAATGCCAGTATCGACGTCCAACGGGAGGCTGCGCCGGGCGTCTGGCTCCTGCTGCTTGCGCCGGACGGGACGATCATCCGCCTGGGACGCGGCGGCCAGCCGGCCCTGCAGCCCTACCTGCCAGAAGCAGCCCAGGGCTGACAACGTGCACTGACCATTAGCAAAGCGGGGCGCCCCGCCTGGAGCGCCCCGCATGATTCATGGCCTGCCGCGCCCTGTGCTCACACCTTGTACTCAGAACGCGGATCCAGCGCGTCGCGCAGACCATCCCCCACGAAGTTGATACTCATCACCGTCAGGATGATCAGCACGCCGGGGTAAAACCACAGCCACGGCGCCTGCTCCAGGTACTGGTACGCCCCGTCGAGCATGCTGCCCCAGGTGGCCGTCGGCGGACGTACCCCCAGCCCCAGAAAGCTGATGTATGCCTCCGACAGAATGGCTGAGGCTACCCCCAGCGTCGCCGCCACAATCACCGAAGCCAGGGTATTCGGCAGAATGTGGGAGAAGATAATCCGCCGGTCGGGGATGCCCAGCGCCCGCGCCGCCAGCACGAAGTCCGACTCCTTGAGCGACAGGAAGCTGGAACGCACGATCCGTGCCAGATACGTCCAGCCGGTCAGGCCGATGATCAGGATGATCACGATTACGCTGCCGCTGAAGGTTCGTCCCAGCAGCGTGATATCCGGCACCTGCCCGCTGAGGAACTTGGCCATCACCAGCAACAGCAGCAGCGAGGGGATGCTCATCAGCGCCTCGGTGAAACGCATCAGCAGGCTGTCGATCAGCCCGCCATAGTAGCCGGAGACTGCCCCGATCAGCGTTCCGAGCGTGACTTCCACCAGCACCGCGAACAGGCCGATGATCAGCGAGATTTGCCCACCGTAAATCGTCCGCGCCAGGATATCCCGCCCGACCGTATCGGTGCCAAAAGGATGCGCTGCTGAGGGCGGCTGCAGGCGGATGCTGGTGTCATTGTAGTTGGCGTAAGCTTCCGAGTAGATCAGGGAGCCAACCCCAATGTAAACCATGATCGCTACCAGAATGGCCAGCCCTGCCATCGCCATGCGATGCCGCCGGAAGCGACGCACGGTCATCTGCAGCAACGAACGCGGCTGGCTTTGTTGCTCAGTCAATTGAACGGGTTGTGAAGCCGTGTTCAGGGCCATGCGCAGCTCCTCCTAGGCATACCGGATGCGCGGATCCAGCCATGTATAGACCATATCCGTCAGCAGCTGGAAGACCACGACCGCTACCGAAATGAGCATCAGGAGGGCCATCAGCACCGGGAAATCGGTGCGTGTCAGGTGATCCAGGAAAAGCCGCCCCATGCCCGGCCAGGCGAAGATACGTTCGGTCACCACCGCGCCGGCCAGCAGGAACGGCAGATCCATACCGACAATCGTAACCAGTGGCAACGCCGCATTCTTGAAGGCATGCACAAACAGGATGCCCCGCTCGCGCAGCCCCTTGGCCCGTGCCGTGCGGATGTAATCGGAATTGATCACTTCCAGCATGTTGGAGCGGATGTAGCGGCTATAGCGGGCGATGTCGATCAGGGCGATGCTCATCGCCGGCAGGATCAGATGCCACACCACCTGCGACAGCGTCTTGCCTTCCACCGGATCGTACATGCCAACCGTAGGTAGATACGGCAGGCCCCAGGCTTTGAAGCGCACCGCAAAGATGTACATCAGACCCAGCGCGATCCAGAAGATAGGCATGGAAAAGGTGATAAAGGAGATCGCGGTCAGGACATTATCCAGGATCGAGTACTGGCGCAGCGCGGAATAGACCCCGATGAACAGCGAAAACACGATGATCAGCACTTCGGCGGTGACCATCAGTGTCAGGGTGTTCGGGATACGTTCGACAATCACCTCCATGGCCGGCTGGCGCGTCACCAGCGAATTGCCGAAGTCGCCGCGCAGGACGCCCTTGCGCTGGCCATAGCGATCGCCGACGCCATCCCCATCCGAATCGACCATGATCCAGTCGTTGCCGACCAGCCAGTACACGTATTGCACCATGATCGGCTGGTCCAGCCCCCACTCCCGGCGCAACCGTTCTTTGTCTTCAGAGCGTGGTGGGGTGCGCCCGCCCAGGGTCGCCACCGGATCGCCCGATGCCTGCATTAACACAAACAGAATGACGCTGATGATCAACAACTGCGGGATAGCCTGTAACAGGCGGCGGATGATGTAGCGCCCCATCGGCTCTTGTGTTCTCCCAACCCTTTGTTCGATCAGGAATATCCGGGCCTCAACAGGCCAAAACGAAGGCGGGGTGTGTCTGAGACACCCCGCCCATCGGTATCCTCCGGACTAATTATCCGGCAACATCCCAGGCGTAGGCGTTCCAGAAAGGTGTCGAACCGTTGACGGCCACATTCTGCATCCGGGTGCTGATCGCAAAGTTGTCCGGGTCAGTCCACATCCCCATCCAGGGCAGGTCCTGAGCCAGGATCTCGGTGATCTGGTGCCAGATCGCCACGCGGGCATCATAGTCGGTTGTACGCGCCTGCTGCAGGAACAGGGCGTCCAGTTCCTCGTTGCAGTAGTAGTTCCAGTTATTGCCTTCTGGCTTCTCCGGGCTGGGGATCTCCGAGCAGCGGAAGGTCTCGCTATCCGGATCCGGATAGGCGTCCGGGCTGGACGACCACTCGCCAATGTCATACTGGCCGGTCGCGATCGGCCCGCCGGAGCCATAGCTGTTCCAGAAGATGTCGTAGGAGGGGTTGTCCAGGATCACGCCGACACCAATCTCGGCAAAGGCCTGCTGAACGACCACCTGGGTATCCATACGCACCTGGCGCGGCGGGGTCAGATAACGGAGCACCAGTTCAACGCCATCCTTGTCACGGGTGCCATCGCCATTACTGTCCACCCAGCCGGCCTCATCCAACATGGCCGCGGCAGCTGCCGGATCGTACGGATCGGGGGCGATGTTCGGACTCTGGTAAGGCGAACCCTCCCAGAAGCTGGCGGGGATGTAGAAGAAGCCCAGCAGCAGGTCTTCAATGATCCGTTCCCGGGGGACAGCCATGGCCAGCGCGTGGCGGACATTGACGTCCTTCAGGGCCGGGTGACCATCCGGGCCAAGGTTGAAGAACCAGCCCTCGTTATAGCCAGAGGGCACCCAGGAGACCTTCACCTTGCCGGTTTCTTCTACCTGGACCACATCCGAAGGCGCCAGGAAGTAGGCGATGTCGCCATCACCGGCGAGCAGGGCTGCCGTCTGTGCCGCATCATCCGGCACGAAACGGATGAAGACGCCATCCAGCTTGGCCTTTTCCCCGAAGAAGTTCTCATTGCGCACAAACAGGATGTGGCTGCCCGTCTCCCACTCCTGGAAGATGAACGGCCCACTTGATACCGTCGGCGCGCGGTTCCAGGCGGCGTTGTCCAGCGAACCTTCCGCCTCAAACACCGGACGCAGGACATGCTCCGGCAGCACCCAGCGGAAGATGCTGGTCAGCCATGGCGCAAAAGGCTCCACAAAGTTGACAACCACCGTAGTCGGGTCCGGCCCTTCAACGCTGGCCACCACATCCTCGGTATAAGGATAGCGGCTGAGCGGCGTATTGGCCGGGTTGGTGATCATCTCGTAGGTGAACACGAAGTCCGCCGAGGTGATCGGCTCGCCGTCCGACCAGTTGATGTCGTCCCGCAGCTTGATGGTGATCGTCTTGCCGTCGGCGCTGATGCCCCCGTTCTCCAGGCTGGGAATCTCGGCGGCCAACACCGGGACGGGGTTCAGCTCCTGATCGTAATGCCATGCCCCGTACAGGTAGAAGTCACGGGTCATGCCACTGTACGTCATGGTTGTGTACATCGGGTTGAGGCTGTCAAGCTCCTGCGTGTAAATCACCGTCGCGATCTTGCGAGTCTGGGCCGCGGCGGTGCCAAAGGAGCCGACAATCAGCGCCAGCGCAAACAACACAAGAGCCAGGCGTCTCAGTTTCATTATTCTCCTCCCAGGAATAACCAGACAAGAAGCAGGCAATAGGGGCTACGGCTGGACTGTAACCGCCCACCGCATTAGAATCATACAAAGATGGGGCCTGGAAAGTCAAATTAATCGTACCGTTGAATTTCCCGCCTGCGTGTGTTACAATGCCCCCGCGCGCGACCGGGACGGGGTCGCCGCGCTTTATGTTGACCATCAGGATTGTCTATAGGCCAGAAGGGCACTACTCTCATGAGCGACTTGGTTAAGGCCTTGGAAGCCCCGGCGCCCACGCATCCTCAGATCAGACCGGGCGACACCGTTAAGGTTCACGTGCGCATCGTGGAAGGCAATCGCGAGCGTATCCAGGTTTTTCAGGGTCTGGTGATCCGCGTCCGGCGTGGCGGCAACAACGAGAACTTCACGGTCCGCCGCATCGCCAGCCATGGCATCGGCGTGGAGCGCACCTTCCTGCTGCGCAGCCCGCGTGTGGAGCAGATCGAAGTCCTGCGCCATGCCAAGGTGCGCCGCGCTAACCTGTACTATATGCGTGACCGTCGCGGCAAGGCGGCTCGGTTGAAGGAAAAGCGTTAGTCTCCGGGCCATGCAACCGCCTGTGGCGCCCCTGATCGGCGTGATGGCCGATCACAAACGTCTGCGGCCCGTCAGTGGGACCGGACGTGTCCGCACGTTTGTCGGCGCCTATGAGTCCTACCTTCGCTGCCTGACGGCAGCAGGCGCACTCCCGGTAGTTGTTTCTCCCCTGTCCCCGGCAGTCCTCCGGGGCATTTTTGATCGGCTGGACGGCGTCCTGCTCCCCGGCGGCGGCGACATTGACCCCGCCCTCTACGGAGAGCAACCGCTTAACGACACGGTGCGGGAGATCAACCCGCTCCGCGATTCGGCGGAGATTGCCCTTGCTCGCTGGGCCGCAGCGGAAGATGTGCCATTGCTGGGCATCTGCCGGGGGCAACAGGTGGTCAATGTCGCCCTGGGCGGCGATCTTTACATGGACATCCCTGCCCAGTTACCGGACGCGCTGCGCCACACCACCCCCAGCGATCTGCCGCTCAATCACCCTGCACACACGGTGACCATCACACCGGGAACACGGCTGGCAGGCATCCTGCAGACAACCACAGCGCTCACGAACAGCCGCCATCATCAGGCTGCCCGCCGCCTGGCCGACGGTCTGATCGCCGCGGCCTATGCCGCAGATGGGGTGATCGAAGCACTGGAAAAGCCGGATGCGCGTTTCTTCCTGACGGTACAGTGGCACCCCGAAAACCTGTGCCAAAGTGACGGGCAAACCACTGACATGACTCCTCTCTTCCGCGCTTTTGTGGAGGCAGCCGCTTCCCATCGTCAGGACAGGCTCCGCGCAACGCACCCTTAGGGTTTCTCCGGGCAGACTCCTATGGTAACCGGCCCTCTTAGCCCCATCGGCATCCTCGATTCCGGCGTTGGCGGGCTATCGATCCTGCGCGCTGTGCGCCAGGAATTGCCCGCCGAGTCGCTGATCTACGTTGCCGATCAGGCTCATCTGCCCTACGGCCCGCGCCCGCTGGCCGAGATCCGCGCCTTTGTCCGCCGCATTGCCGCCTTCCTGCTGGCGCGGGAAGCTAAGCTGATCGTCGTCGCTTGCAACGCCGCCAGCGCCGCCGGCCTGCACGATCTGCGCGCCCTGTTCCCGGATGTCCCCTTTGTCGGGATGGAACCGGCGGTCAAACCGGCGGCGGCGGCCACGCGCAGCGGCGCGATCGGTGTACTGACCACTGCCGCCACGGCCAACGGTTCGCTATACGCCAGCGTGCGGGAACGCTTTGCAGCGGGGATGCAGGTTGAGACCATTGTCTGCCCGGAACTGGTGGAAGCAGTAGAAACCAACGCAGTCTCGCCGGCAGCTCTGCGTCCGTTATTCCAACGCAAACTGGCGCCAGCGCTGGCGCATGGCATCGATCAACTCGTCCTGGCCTGTACGCATTTCCCTTTTGCGCTGGAAGCCCTGCAGGCATTCGTCGGACCGGACGTCGCCATCATCGACCCCAGCCCGGCGGTAGCACGTCAGGCCCGGCGAGTGCTGGCCGCCCGTGAACTGCTGGCCGGAGGCAATGCAACGCCTGCCCTGCGCTACTATACAACCGGCGACGCGCAACGCTTCAGCGCTCTGGCGTCCGCCCTGCTGGGAGAAGCCATTCAGGCGCAGGGCCTGCGCTGGGATGGAGAACACCTGATCGAGGTCTAGTAGAGGGAACCACGCCCTACTTGAGAATGTAGTACGTGCCCTTCTTGGAACCGATCTTGAGTAGCAGGCCGCGATCCACCAGATCGGCCAGGTCCAGCCGGATCGTCTCCGGGGAGACGTCCGGGCTAAGGGTGCGGTACTCGCGGTTGGTGATCGAGCCGTGGTCGCGAACGTACTGCATCGCCCGCGCCTGGCGGCTATTCAGCACCGCGCCGTCGGCGAAGACCGGCAACCGTTCCCGTGCGTTGTAGAGCGTTACCGTGAACGAGTAAGGCCTGGCGTCAAAAGTCGGCTGCTTATGGCCGGATTGCAGCATCTCCTCGATCATGCGGTCGATGCCCAGGCCCAGTTCCTCGATATAGCCCCAGTGGAACAGAGAGCCGACAATGCGCGGATTACGGCTGAAGTGCTCGTCCACGATGTTGTCCACGGTGATGAAGCCGGGCAATCCGCCGGGCGAGCTGACTTCCAGCCTATCGCGGTACATGCGCACTTCGATCCGCCGCCCGCGCAGCCGATAGTCACGGTGGCAAACGGCGTTGACCAGGGCCTCGCGCACGGCGAAGGCAGGATACTCGTAGGTCTCCTCGCGCTCCAGCCCGCGCACCACCGCGCTGACGGCCATCTCCCCCCAGGTTAGCTCCCACACATTCTCGACCATGCGGGCCAGCGGGCCGGTGATCTCCTCACGGCGGGCGTAACCGGCCATCCCGTCTTCACCGCGCGGCTCTGTGCCGGTGAACTTGACAAAGACAATCCCACTCTGGGGGAGCCATTGCTGCGGGTATTTGCTGAAGAGCAGGATTCCGGCGACGGTAGGCCTGTCCCCCTCAGCCAGCGCGCCGATCTCGCGCAGCAATTCTTTTTCGTCGCCAGTGAAGACACGGCGCAGACGTTCTTCCCGCTTGGCGAAGTACTCATCCAGGATATCGCGGTCAAAATCCTCGAAGGAGGCGCCGGGCACGACCTCCGCCTCAAAGTCGCCAGTGCTCTTGGTGCTAGCCAGGCGGCGAATCTCCTCGCCGCCCAGCGGGCGGTTTTCCTTACCGGAACGCACCAGCACACGCCCATCCTCCAGCGCGTGAAGCTCCATACTGCGTGGCACGCGAATGGCGACGACGTTGCCCTGCTCCGTCTCAAACTGCTCCCAGTTGCCGATCACCACCGGCGGCCGGCAGCGCTGCTCCGCCTCGCGCAGAACAGCTTCCAGGTCTTCGCTGTAGGCATGGCCGACAAACTCACCGGAAGCGTCCAGGCCAATCACGATCATGCCGCCATCGGTGTTGGCAAAGGCCACCAGCGCCTCAGCCAGAGCATCGGCGGAAGGCTCAGGGAGCAGTTCCAGGCGGGAACTCGGCCCGTTTTTGAGTGCAGTCAGGTCTAACATACTCGCAAGTTTAGTCGCAGTACACGGCAAACGCCAGCATGCTCGTTTGCCTGCCCGGCGCCTTCCGACCTACTCAACGCTTTCGTCCGCGTCGTAAACATCCTCTTCCCCGGAAGTCGGCTCGTCCGGGCTGTCCAGCCCGCCTGTCTCGATTTCGCTATAGGATTCAGATAGCAGGGCGTTTTCTGCGTCACGCCTGGTCTGGCGCCGCTTTTCCACGATGGCAATGGAGGCTACCGTATCACCGTCACGCAGATCCATCAGGTGCACCCCCTGGGTTGTCCGGCCCGTACGCCGGATCGAGTCCAGAGAGGCGCGGAGGGTCATGCCGCCAGTCGTGATCAGGGCGATATCATCCTCGGTGTTGATCGCCCGCGCATCCACGATCGGCCCGGTCCGGTTGTTGCGAGCCAGGGTGCGCACACCATAGCCAAAGCGCCCCTGGACATGGTATTCCTCCAGTGCCGTGCGCTTGCCGAAGGCCTGCTGGGTCACGATCAGCAGGTCAGAATCGCCCGGCTCGATCACATCCATGCCAGCGACACGATCCCCTTCCCGCAGCCGGATACCGTTGACGCCGCTGGCCGGGCGGCCCATCACCCGCACCTCGCGCTCCGGGAAGCGAATGGCCATGCCGTCCTCGGTCACAATAATCACATCCTGGTCGCCTGTGCTCATCCGCACCCAGCTCAGCGTATCGTCGCCGATCAGCGACATGGCGATCAAACCGTTCGAGCGCACCGCCGCAAAGTCCTGAAGCCGCACACGCTTGACCCGGCCATAGCGCGTGCACATGGTGAAGTAACCCCGCTCCTCGAATGACGGGACAGCGGCCATGGCCGTGATCCGTTCGCCTGGCTCCAGGCTCAGCACGGCCTGAATCAGCGTCCCGCGACCGGCCCGGTCAGTGCCCGGAATCTCGTAAGCTTTCTCGGAATAGACCTTGCCGCGATCGGTGAAGAACAGGATGTTATCCAGGCTGCCTGCCGCCAGCAGGTGCACCAGCACATCCTCTTCCCGCGTGGCCATACCACTGGCCCCCTTGCCGCCACGAGTCTGGCGGCGGTAAGCTGTCGCCGGGACGCGTTTGATATACCCCTGGTGGGTGAGGCTGATCAGCACTTCCTCGTCCGCGATCAGATCGGACTCGTCAAAGTCTGTGCCCACCCCGTGTACAATCCGTGTCCGGCGGTCATCGCCATATTTCTCTGCCAGGGCGATGACATCGTCTTTGATCAGTCCCAGCATCTTGCGCGGACTCTGCAGCAAATCTTCCAGGTAAGCGATGCGATCACGCACCTGGCGGTACTCATCCTCGATCTTCTGCCGCTCCAGGGCCGCCAGGCGGCGGAGTTGCATATCCAGGATGGCACGGCTCTGCGCCTCGCTCAGACCAAAACGGCTCATCAATGCCTGGAGGGCGACATCGGCATCTTCAGCCCGGCGGATCGTCTCGATCACGTCATCCAGCGAAGCAAGCGCCCTGAGCAGCCCTTCCAGGATGTGCGCTCGCGCCCTGGCCCGTGCCAGCTCAAATTCTGAACGACGGCGGATAACCTCCCGGCGGTGCTCCACATAGATTTGCAGAGCACGTTTGAGGTTGATCAGGCGTGGCTCACCATCAACCAGAGCCAGCATCTGGACGCCAAAGGTCGATTGCAGCGCCGTGTATTTGTACAGGCGATTGAGCACCTTGCGCGGCTGGGCGTCCCGGCGCAATTCGATCACAATGCGTAGCCCACGCCGGTCAGATTCATCGCGCAGGTCGGTGATCATGTCCAGCCGACCGGCGCGAGCCATCTCCGCGATGCGCTCGATCAGGGTCGTCTTGTTGATCTGGTACGGAATCTCCGTGATGACGATGTGATACCGCCCGTTGCGCGTCTCCTCAATCGCCGCTGCAGCGCGCATGATGATCCGGCCCCGCCCGGTCGCATAGGCCTGCTTGAGGCCCTCCCCGCCAACAATCAACGCCCCGGTTGGGAAGTCCGGCCCAGGCAGGAACTGCAACAGCTCATCGACACTGATATCTTCGTAGCGATCGTAGTTGTCGATCAGGTAGACGATCGCAGCGGCCAGCTCCCGCAGGTTATGCGGCGGGATGTTGGTCGCCATGCCGACTGCGATCCCGCTGGCCCCGTTGAGCAACAGGTTCGGCAGCTTGGCCGGCAGCACCGTTGGCTCCTGCACCGTACCGTCGAAGTTATCCACAAAATCGACGGTATCCATGTCGATGTCCTGCAGCAGTTCCGCCGCGATCGGCGCCAGCCGCGCCTCGGTATAGCGCATCGCCGCCGGACTGTCGCCGTCCACACTGCCAAAGTTACCCTGGCCATCCACCAGCACATAGCGCATGGAAAAGTCCTGGGCCATGCGGGCCATGGCGTCATAGACCGCCGCATCACCGTGCGGGTGGTATTTGCCAAGCACATCGCCCACAATGCGGGCGCTCTTGCGATACTTGGCGCCAGGGCCGAGACCCATATCGTACATGGCGTACAGGATACGGCGGTGCACCGGCTTGAGTCCGTCACGAGCATCGGGCAGCGCGCGGGCGATGATCACACTCATCGCGTAGTCCAGGTAACTGCCGCGCATCTCTTCGTTGATACTTACAGGCCGAACGATCCCAATATCCATGCGTCGTGATCCTTGTGCTGGTACGATAATCCGCTGCCGTGCAGCAAAAAGCCGCCTGAAGAACCCCGTCGGCCTCCAGGACAGACCGACTGATAACCGCCGCAGAACGCCGTCCTGTCACTGACAGACATCGACCGGCACCATCCTGCGCCCTGCAGGATGGACGGGCAAACGCCCCGGCATTCAAAGCTTTTATTATACCGCCGAAGTTCACCGGAGGCGAATTCTGCCCGGCTCATTTCATCATCACGACCGCCATATCTGGCGGTTCGGGCAACAATCAACCGCCATATACAGGCATTGCCCGGATTCGCCACAAACACCTCAGGAACCGGCTGGCAGTCCCTCCGGTCAGGCGCTACAATTCGCGCATGGTACGCCAACAACCACGTTTCGGGCTGGTAGCCGGGCGGCTGATTGCGATCCTGGTAGCCTTTGCCAGCATCCTTCCAACGCAGGCGCAGCCCGCCAGCAGCGCTACCGCGCTGCTGCTGGTCACCCCTATGCCTGCGCCACAACACCGGCTGGCCATGGCGTTGGCCGAGCGTTTTCAGGAGGCCGCCCCGTCCTGGCTGGCCATCGAGATCGCCAGCCCGCCGGATACTCCCGCCCTGCCTCAGGTCGTCGGGCGCGCGCCGCTGGTGATCCTTGTGCAGTCCTGCGTTGCGGATAACTGCGGGCTGCACCTGCACTTTTTGCCTGCCACGCCGCCCACCCGCGCCCTGATCACGCCTGCTTTGCAGCAGATGATCCTGGCCGCCAACCCACCTGCGCTGACCTACATGCCGGGGCAGGAGACGGTGGCCGTGGACCTGGCCATCGGCCTGGCGGCCTACGCCGCCGATCGCTGCCCGGAAGGATTGCCCTATCTGGATCGGGGTGCCGATCAGATCACGCCAGCTTCCGCGATACTGGCTTTTTACCGCGCCCGCTGTCACCACGCGGTACGCGACTACGCAGGCGCGTATGACCTTCTGCGAGCATCACGTCCGGCGCTTCTCGCCACATCTGCACCCCGCGCTCTGCTGGCCCTGTGGAATGCCGCTATGGGCGAGGCTTCGGCCCAGAGCTTCGCCTTCAACCGGGCGTTAGCCTGGGATGAGCGAGCTATCCGCGCCGCCGCAGGCGATCGAGCGCTGCTGGCCGAGCTATACCTGTTGCGCGGGCAGCACCGCCTCTACCTCTACGAATGGGACGCCGTCCTGGCCGACTACAACATGGCCCTGAGCCTCCTGCCCGACCTGCCCCGCGCTTACTACCTGCGCGGCCTGCTCCACTACACCCAGAACCGACTGGGTGCCGCCTACGCCGATCTAAGCCGTTACCTGGTGCTGGAAACCGATCCCGCCAGCCCATTCCTTCCGCTGGCCCGCCGCTACACCGATGAACTGGCGCGCTTGCTTTCCACCCCGGCGTCGCCATCCTGAGGAACTTGCCTATGCCCGTGCTCCGCTCTCTGACCCTCCTGCTGATCATCACCGCGTTCCTGATCGCCGCCGCGCTGCCGGTCAGCGCCCAGCCTGCCGATGACACCGCACCGCTGATTCTGGTTGCCGTGCCCGGTCAGGCCGGTGAGCAACTGGCCGCCCGCCTGAGCGCCGCCTTCCGCCTGCTGGATACAACCGGTTCCGCGCGTCATTATGGCGGGCCAGTGACCGGACTCGGCGCCGCCCTGCGTGCCGGACGCTATTTCGGCGCTGATGTGATCGTCTGGGTCGCCCCGGACGCGCCCACTGAACTCCAGGCAACCGTCCGGGGCTGGAGGGCAGTCCCTGCTGAGTCCATTACCGGCACCCTGCCACTGACCGGAACGGATGCGCGATCGCTGGTCGCTGCCATCTACACGCTGGCCGGTCAGACTCTGGCCGTACGAGGTGAGTGCGGCCCGGCAATGAGCAGTCTGACTCGAGCCATCGATCTGGCCTCGCGTCGCTGGCCAGGACTGGTGCAGGCTCGCTACTACCGGGGCATGTGCTACGCGCTGGCCAATCGTCCGTCAGGGGCGCTGCCGGATCTGACCGCTGCTCTGAATGACCCGGATGCGCCCTGGTACGTCTACCACGCCACTGCCTGGGTGTATGCCAGTCTGGAGCGCTACGACGAAGCCCTGACTGCTGCCGATGAGGCAATCGTACGCCTGCCGGATAACCCTGCTCTGCTGGCCGATCGCGCTTATTTCCACCGCCAGGCCGGGGACTATGCCGCCGCCCTGCTTGATTATGACCGGGCCATCGCTCTGCAGCCCGACAGTGTGCCTTTCCACCTGGGGCGTGTCGAAATCCTGACCCTGCTGGGCCGCTACGAGGATGCCCTGGCCGAGGTAGAAATCGGGCTGGCTCTTCATCCACCAGATCGCGCGCCCCTGCTTTTCCAGCGTGGTCTGCTCCAGCTGACCCTGGATCGCCTGCCAGCAGCTGTGGACGACCTGCGTGCCTACACCACGCTCCGCCCGGAGGATCCATCCGGCTGGATCAATCTGGGTCAGGCCCATGAGCGGGGGGGCGAGACTTTCAGCGCCATTCAGGCCTACGAAACCGCGCTAACCGTCGATCCGGAGGCTACCTATCTGTACAGTTCCCTGGCCCGCCTGTACTACGAAGCAACTGCCGCCCTGCCCGCCGGCTCAGTCGAAGCTGAACAACACCTTGACCTGGCCGAGATGGCCGCCACCGCCGCCCTGAGCGCCTACGGCCAGGACACGACTGCCCTGCTCTACCGGGCACTTGTCCATCTGGCGCGCGATGAAGATACCCTGGCTCTGGAAGACCTGAGCACCGGGATTGACATCGATCCCGATCTGGATGCCCTGCGCTTCAACCGGGCCACTGTCTACACCCGTCTGAGTGCAACAGCCCTGGATCCAGCTGAGCGCGAGCGTCTGCTCCGCGCTGCGCTGGAAGATTACGCGGTCCTGCTGCAACTGGACTTCCCGGCCTACAGCTATCTGCTGCCGGTGATGGGTGCGCTGTACGTTGATCTGGGGGCTTACGCTGACGCCGCCGAGCACTTCGCCGCCTACGATGAGCTGGTTCCTGGCGCCCCGCTTGAGCAACCGGAAGCGCTCGCCCGCGCCCGTGCTTACCACGGTCTGGGGCGTTACACAGAAGCGGCGGTAGCCTATGCCCGCGCTCTGGAAGGCGACTCGTCCGCCCTGGCCTGTCAGGCGCGCCTGGCGCTGGGCATCATTACCGGTCGCTTCCTGGGTCACCCGGCGGAGGCCGCCGATCACCTGGGGCGCTACCTGGGTGACCACTGCACAGCCAATCCGGTAACCCGGGCGGCGCTGTATGCACTCCACCGCCACTGGCGGGGAGCAGGCGAGGCCTGAGGCCGTGCCAGTCGCCCGCGGGCAGTTGCACAGCCAGCGGCTGCAGCGATACAGTTGGGACAATCGCCGTTCGCCAGCCACCCCGGCCAAAGCAGGAGTGCCTATGCGACCCCGAAACCTGTTCTTCGCCAGCCTGATCGCTCTGCTCCTGATTGTTGTCTTCACTGCAGGAAGCCTGACCGCCTATAATGCCACGCGCATGTTGCCCGACCACGATGGCCTGGTCTTGCTCCGCGGGCTGCATGACCGGGTGACCATCCTGCGCGATGAGTACGGCATCCCGCACATCTACGCCAGCACGCCGGAAGACCTGTTCTTCGCCCAGGGGTACGTTCACGCTCAGGATCGCTGGTGGCAGATGGAGTTCCAGCGCCATACCGGCCTGGGTCGCATCCAGGAACTCACCGGCTTCAACCCCGGCGCACTGGCCAGCGATCTGCTCATCCGCACCTGGGGCTGGAACCGCGCCGCCGCCGCTGATGAGGCTGCTATCGCCCCGGAGACGCGCACCATCCTGGAAGCCTATGCCACCGGCGTGAATGCCTACATTTCTGGCAAGCCCGGCGGAGCGCTGGCGCTGGAATACACCCTGCTCAACCTGATCGGGGTCCACATCGATATCGAGCCATGGACGCCGCTGGATACCGCCGCCTTTGCCAAGACCATGGCCTGGTACCTGGGCGGTAACGCGGACACCGAGATGGCCCGTCAGGCAATGCTGGAGAAGCTTGGCCCGGAAATGACCGGGGCATACTACCCACCCTACCCTTACGATACGCGCCCCACCATCGTCACCGCTGCCGATCTACCCATCACCGGGCGCAGCCTCAGCACGGGCCGTGAACACTCCGCCACCGGCGATGACACCGCCGCGCCGCGGCTGAATGTCGCCACGACGATGGCCGGCGGCCCGCAAGCGCTGGCCTTTCTGCCGCCCCGTGACGCGGATATCGGCAGTAACAACTGGGTGATCGCCGGCAGCAATACGGCTTCCGGCCTGCCCCTCCTGGCCAATGATCCCCACCTGAACATCCAGATACCATCCATCTGGTACGAGATCGGCCTGCATTGTCGCCCTCTCAGCGACTCCTGCCCCTATGATGTGGTTGGCTTCAGTTTTGTTGGCGCTCCCGCCGTGATCGTCGGCCACAATCAGCGTATTGCCTGGGGTGTCACCAACCTCAACCCGGATGTACAGGACTTATACATCATCCGCGTCAACCCGGAGAATCCCTACCAGTACGAATACAACGGCGAATGGCGGGATATGACGGTGGTCACAGAAGCCATCCACATCGGCGGGACCTACGAACCGCGCGAGGATGACCCCACCACAGAACGCTGTGAGGGTATCCGCGATCTACCACTGGCGCCCGACGGCACGCTGGAGATCACCGTGCGGATCACCCACTTCGGGCCGATCATCACCGACAACACAATTACGGAGGATTGCCGCTTCGTTGGCCTGACGGAACAGGGCGATCCCCTGGCTATCCGCTGGACAGGGCTGGAGCCGGGCGATCTACTGGGCGCCGCACTGGCCATTGATCGTGCTACCAGCTGGGAAGAGTTCCGCCAGGCGTTACGGGGCTGGGACTGGCCGGCACAGAACTTCGTCTACGCCGACGTCGATGGCAACATTGGCTACCAGGCGCCGGGCAAGATTCCCATCCGCGCCGCCGATCACAGTGGTCTGCTGCCCGTGCCGGGCTGGACGGATGCATACGAATGGCGGGGCATGATCCCCTTTGATCTGCTGCCGCGCATCCTTAACCCGGAGCGCGGCTGGATCGTGACCGCCAACCATGCCGTTGTCCCACCTGCATATGACGATCAACTCGCTGCCACGCTCGGCGCCGACGCTAACTACACGCTCAGCCAGGACTGGGACAAAGGCTATCGCGCCGAGCGCATTGTGGAGATGGTCAGTGGTATCCACGCCCACACCGTTGAGACGGTGGCCGAGATTCAGGGGGATAATCACAGCCTGGTCGCTGAGGAACTCATGCCCTACCTGCTGGCGCTTGACACCTCCGACGAAAGCCTGGCTGAGACCATCACCTGGCTGGCCGGTTGGAACCTGCAAACCGATATAAACAGCCCGCAGGCAGCACTGTTTGAGATGTTCTGGCTGGAGCTTGGCAAGGCTCTGTGGGCTGACCAGCTCGGTACGCCGGACGGCGATGCATGGGCCGTCCGCCTGCTACTGGATCAGCCCGATCATCCCTGGTGGGACGACACAACCACCCCTGAGACGGTCGAAACTCGCGACGATATTCTGCTTCGCGCTCTGTCCAGAGCGCTGGAAGCGATGACGGCTGCCCAGGGTAGTGACCGAAACGCCTGGCGCTGGGGGGACCTGCATACAGCCACGTTTGTCAACACCCCGCTGGGGCAGAGCGGTATCGGCCTGATCGAATCGCTTTTCAATGCCGGGCCGGTACGGGTTGGCGGCAGTTCACGGGCGATCAATAACACAGCCTGGAGTCTCTCCAACCCGTTTGCCGTGCGCAGCCTGCCATCGCTGCGGATGATCGTCGACCTGGCCGATCTGGAGAACAGCCGGGCCATCCACACAACCGGTCAGAGCGGCCACCCGTTCAGCCCGCACTACCGCGACATGATCGAAGCCTGGCGCACCATCGGCTATCACCCGCTGCGCTTTGGCGACGAAGCCGTCAGCGCGGCAGCCGTCCACACGCTTGAGTTGCGCCCCGCCGCACCCATCAGTGGGGAAGCCACCACAGACTGAGAATGCAACGGGGCACACCGGTTTCATCCGGTGCGCCCCGTCAGGCTCCCACGGGCATCCTGGCTACAGGCCGATGTCAATCCGGCGCAGGGCAATCAGCAACAGGGTGCCCAGCACCGATGTCGCCAGGAAGAACAGAATGGAGAGCAGCATCCGCTCCAGGGCCGTCATGCCCAGGAAACGCCGCTCTTCCACCTCTTCCTCTTCGATCAGCGTCTCTTCTTCCAGCGGCGCGCCAAAGAGTTCCTCGTCATCCTGTGCTGCGCTCTCACGCAGCCGATCCAGCATCGACATCCTCGCCAGACCTCCTTTACATCCCGTAATCACCGGAGTCGTTCCCAGCATAGTGAGAACAGGGACGGCTGTCAATCTGCCGTCTCTGCATACACAGCAAAGGCGGGATCAGGGACACTGCGCAACCAGACGCCGTCCACCAGCCGGAAGGTGATCGGCGCTTCACTGCCGTCCGGGTTCCGGACGACTGCCCAGGCGCGCCCCCCACCATCGCTGCCGGTTCCCACCACCACCCGCACCACCGTAGGCACTGGCGGGTTTGAGCCGCTTGAAAAAGCGGCAATTGCCGCCTGCGCTTCCCTCTCCGCCTGCGGATCGTACAGCGCGCGCAGGCTATCCGGTAGCCCTTGCGCCAGCAAAAATGGCTCCAGCGCCAGCCGCCACTGGAAGAACTCCCGCCAGTCGACCGGCAGAGCTTCCAGCGGTGTGGCGAAGACCTGCGCCAGCACGGCAACACTCGCCTCCGGAGTCAGACGGTCAGCCAGCAGGGCCACAGCACGCTCGCCATAGGCGGTCACCAGACTCTCCACAAAACTGGAACCGAGCGCGCCGCTATCCCCCAGGAAATGCCCGATCAGCCAGTCACGCAGGGCCGCCCGCAAAAAAGCCGCGTCACGGGCTGGATCTGTCACCGGCAGGCTCCCGACCTGCTCCAGAAGGCGCTCGGCCAGCAGGGTTCCGATCCGCTGGGCCAGATCAGGTTCCAACGGCAGATCGACCCGCGCCCGGCCCAGCAACGGCGACGCTATCCGCAGCACATCGGCTTCATCCGGCGACCAGCTGACATCCACGAAGGGATCGGGCATGATCTTCACGGTCAGCGAAGGCAATGGCGACAGACAATGCAGCCAGGCGCAACCCTGCCCCCACAACCGTTCCAGCCCCGGTTGCAGGGCCTGCGCCAACGGCTCATCCAGCGAACCGTAGACCAGGTGAAAGTTCTCGCCGGTTATCGTCGTGGGCGTCCCCCAGAACGTGATGTCGCGCGGGACATGTCGCCAGCCGTCCGCGTAACGCCAGTAGAACCACACCTGCCGGTAGTGGACGCCGTTGATGGTTTCCTCCACCAGGACCCAGGCCCGGTTCTCGTCGACCGCCAGATCGACCACATCACCGCGCGCATCGACATCCGCTGTTCGCTTTAGTTCCTGATACTGCCAGAAGCGTTCGGCCTGTCCCAGCATCCAGGCATCGCTCGAACTGCGCTGGATGGCCAGGAAAGCGGCCAGATCGCCGACGCGCAGGGCCGCTGCTTCCGCGGCGACGGTTTCCCGGAGCTGGCGCTTCAGTTCGTAATCCACGTACCACAACCGGGCCAGCACAACGCCAACAAGCCCCAGAATCAGCAGCGCGATAAGCAACGCCGCCAGCAGTACGCGCCCGCCGTTGGCCCGCCGCAGGCGAACATCCGCCGGGGATTCACCCAGTTCGCGGGCCACCGTCTCCCGCTCAACTTCCCAGTCCAGCCGAACGTCCATGCCTGCCGTCAGTTCCCGGCTGGTTGCCGCCAGCCATCACCCTTCATCAACGATCGTCACCTCGCCAGCCACCACGCGCCGCCGGGTTCCATCCTCCAGCCGCAGCCACAACGCCCCTTGCTCGTCCAGGGCCTCCGCCAGACCGCTCAGCCGGTCGCTACCGGCGGCAACAATCACCTGTCGGTCCAGAGTCACGCTGTAACGCGCCCAGGTTTCCAGCAGAATCGGCTCTGCCAGACGCAACACCCACGCGTCAAGACGCGCCAGCAGGTCAGCCAGCAGCGCCCCGCGCGAGATCGGACGGCCCAGCGCCGACTCGATGGTCGTCGCCCGGTACGCCGCCAGCGCTTCCGGCGGGAGCGCGTCCCGCCGCACGTTAACGCCGATACCCAGCACGACCGCATGCAACACCTTACCAACCCAGACCGCTTCCGTCAGGATGCCGGCCACCTTCCACCCCTCAAGTTGCACGTCGTTGGGCCATTTGATCCCCGGCTGCAATCCTAGTTCTGCCAATGCCTCGGCCACCGCCACCGCGCCCATCAGCGTGACACGCGTCAGCGCCTCCGAAGGTAGAGCCGGGCGGAGGATAACCGAAAACAGCAATGATGAACCAGCTGCCGCCACCCAGCTACGGCCATACCGACCGCGCCCGGCGGTCTGTTCGTCGGCGATCACGATGGCCCCTGCCGGCGCACCCTCCAACGCCCAGGCGCGGGCGGCGTCCTGCGTACTGCCGACCTGCTCATAAGAGCGATAGGGTCGCTTCCCCAGATCGGGCAGCCAGTCACCGATCATCCCGCTTCACCTCCTGCCAGACAGCCCTCTGGTTCAGCCATTGTAGCGCCCTGCACATCAGCGCGGCAAACCGTTGCCCTTCGGTAACATTTTCTTTTGAAAGAACCATACCGCTTTAGTAACATTTTGGGGTGAGTGAATACGGCGATTTTGCCCGTCGGGAAGCATCAAGTACAATCCAGAGAAATTCCCGTGAATTTTGCGCGACACTCACCGTTAGAGGGTCAGAACGGCGCATGGACGATTCCATCCTGTGGACACCCTGGCGTATGGCTTACCTGCGCGGCGAAGGTGACAAACCCGAAGGGTGTATCTTTTGCCACAAAATTGAGGCAAATGACGACGCCGAGTTTGTCGTCTTCCGCTCGGAGCACGTCTACGTCACGCTCAATCGATTCCCCTACAACAACGGTCACCTGCTGATCGTCCCTTACGCCCACGTTGGTGAGTTCACATCGCTGCCGCTGGCTACCCTGACCGATCTCATGCGCACGACTCAGGAAGCGATCGTCGCCCTGCGGGCCGTGTATAACCCCGCCGCCTTCAACGTAGGGTTCAATCTCGGTGCAGCCGCCGGGGCCGGTGTGGCCGAGCACCTCCACCTGCACATTGTCCCGCGCTGGCCGGGCGACGCCAGCTACCTGAGCGTCATCGCCGGCACGCGGGTTATCCCTGACCTGCTGGAGGACACTTATCGCAGCCTGCGCGCCGCCTGGCCTGCACGTGGGGCGGACGCCGGCGCGGCGGACTAGCGTCCGGTGCCGCTCCAGGCCATACGCGTGCGAATGTCGCCGATCGCTGACAGACATTCGCCAGAAATGCAAACAGCGCTGCCTGGCTGATCCGCCCTTCCGCGTCATCCGTACGGTTTTCGATGGAGCGATGCCAATGCCACCCCGACCTGCGTTATCCCTGACTCCGGACGAAATGGCCATCCTACAGGCAGCGATGACCGGCGATAACCCATCCCTGCAGCGCCGCGCCCGGATCATCGTCTTCAGCGCCGAGGGGGTGCCGGTCGCCCGGATCGCGGCGACTGTAGGGCTTTCGGAGCGCCAGGTGCGGCGCTGGCTGAATCGTTTCAACGAGCGCCGGCTGGCGATCCTTGCCACGGAGGAAGTCATCCCGGATGCAGGAAGGCTCCCCGCCCCGAAGGAGGCGCTGTCTCCCGGCATGCCCGCGGACACAGTCGAAGGGCCGTCAACGCCGGACCAACCCCGCTTGCCGCTCCGACTGGACAAGAAGACGGGCATCAGCCCGGACGACCCGATGAGCGAAGCCGGGCGCAAGGCGCTGTACTTCCACTTTGAGCGTATGTTGCTCCATGAGCCAGGCAGCCGCCTGGGGGAAGACATCGAGGCCGTCCACGATATGCGCGTCGCCACCCGGCGCATGCGCAGCGCGCTGCGCCTCTTTGCTCCTTTCTACCGCCGCCGCGCGATCCAGCCCTTCCAGCGCGCCCTGCGCGATACGGCCCGCGCCCTGGGCGCTGTGCGCGATCTGGACGTCTTTATCGACCGGCTGACCCGCTACCGGGAAGCCCTACCCGCCGGGACGGCGGAT
>FWPV01005816.1_pt1 | contig 24271 bp, 23 predicted proteins | sample 2228371 | NCBI WGS metagenome assembly FWPV01 (sample SAMEA103939776, study PRJEB20133) | metagenome | reverse complement strand
TTCGGTTACCTGCAATATGACGCAACGATCTGTTTTTCAACCCCTCCTGTGATTACCTTCGGTTACCTTTAATTTGAGTCAATTCGTCCAGATTTTTATGACCGAACCTGCTTTACTTTATCATCAATACCAGGTATATATGACATTTTTACGATAGTTTATAAATTTCGTCAATGACGTATGAAACCAGGCCAAACAGATTCAGGCGCTCACCATAGCGTATATATTAAAACATTCGGCTGTCAGATGAACGAATACGATTCGCTCCGGATTCTCAAAGTGCTTGAAACAGCCGGTTATACCCGCGTTGCCTCATATGCCGAAGCGTCGGTGATTTTGATCAACACGTGCAGCGTCAGGCAGAAGGCCGAGGAAAAGGTTTATAGCGAATTGGGGAGGCTCAAAAAACTGAAAAAACAGAATCCCCAGGTAATTATCGGCGTCGGTGGCTGTGTCGCCCAGCAGGAGGGCAAGAACTTATTGCGCAACTTTCCCCAGGTTGATCTGGTATTCGGTACCCATGCGCTTGCCCAGGTAGCTGAGTTGTTAGCGCGCTGTAAAGAAACCCATAGTAAAATAGTCTCTACGGACATGAACGGTGCAGAGCTCTATCCTGCCGATCGGTATCTGCCTGAGAAGCAACAAGTAACCGCTTTCGTGTCCATTATGCAGGGATGCGAAAATTTCTGTTCTTACTGTATTGTCCCCTATGTGCGCGGCCGTGAGCAAAGCCGTGAACTTGCTGATATTGTGCGCGAAGTGCAGCGTCTGGTTGAGCATGGCGTTAAGGAGGTGACGCTGCTGGGGCAAAATGTTAATTCATATGGAAAAACGCTCACACCCCCGCGAACATTTCCCGAATTGCTTTATGCCGTGCATGACCTGGCGGGCCTTACGCGCATCCGGTTTGTCACCTCACACCCAAAAGACCTCTCGGCTGAGCTCATTCAGGCGTTGAGAGATTTGGATAAAGTGTGCGAACATATTCATCTGCCCCTGCAGTCCGGTTCTGATCATATCCTGGCAAAAATGAACCGCGCGTATACGGTAGCAGAGTATCTCCGGAAAGTTGAAGCGCTGCGGGCTGCCGTGCCCGACATCAGCATAACCTCTGATATCTTGGTCGGGTTTCCCGGCGAGACAGAGGAAGATTTTCAGCGAACACTGGATATTGTCACCCGCGTGGAATTTGACGACTTATTCCTGTTTCGCTATTCTGATCGAAAAGGGACTCCCGCATCAGGGTTTTCCGACAAAGTTCCCAATACTGCGATCATAGCACGGCTTGAAACGCTTAAGGCACTGCAGCGGGAAATCAGCATGAACAAAAACCAGCGCCTTGTTGGCCAAACGGTGCCAGTGCTGTTTGAGTCAAGAAGCAAGCGCAATCCTGATCAGCTTGCCGGACGAACGCGAACCAACAAGGTGGTAAACTGCACGGCGCCTGGCAAGCTTCTTGGGGAAACCGCCCAAGTAACAATTAATCAGGCCCATATTCATTCCTTGAGTGGATCGCTGAGGCAATAAAAACCGCCGGTCATGGCTGGTATCCTGGCGAGGTGACGTGATGATAGACTTACACACTCATACTCTTTTAAGCGATGGTGCGCTGCTGCCGGCTGAGTTGATTCGCAGGGCAGAGGCAATCGGTTATTCGGCGATAGCGATTACTGATCATGTTGATATTTCAAATTTTGACTTTGTAATTCCGCGAATTGTCAAGGCATGTCATAAAGCAGCAGAGCAGTATAACAATATCACGGTTATTCCTGGGGCAGAACTTACCCATATAAATCCTGCTGACATTCCGTTGTTAGTGAGTGAATCCCGTGCGCTTGGCGCACGTCTTATTGTCGTACACGGCGAAACGATTGTGGAGCCGGTCAGCCCCGGAACCAATCGCAAAGCACTTGAATCCGCGATAGACATCCTTGCCCATCCCGGCCTTATTACCGATGACGAGGTGCAACTGGCAAAAGAACGGCACATCATGCTTGAGGTGAGCGCCCGCAAGGGGCACTGTCTCACCAATGGCCATGTGGTAAAATTGGCACGGCAATACGGTGCAATGCTCATCTTAAATACCGATGCCCACGCGCCTGAAGACCTGCTTTCTGCTGAGCAGGCGCAAAACATAGCACGCGGCGCGGGATTAACTGCGGCAGATTTTCAGCTTATGCTGCAAAATAGCATGGCGCTCGTTCGGCGGATTCGGGAAGAAAACCTCCATATTGGCGGGAATACCTAACACGGCACCCTAAGAACCCGGAATTTGCACGGCGGGAACGCACCGCAATTCTTTTTCTGTTACCTGTTTTTCCTTGACAAATTAGTTGCAGGGTATTATAAACATTATCTATTTTTCGCAGAGGATACCGATGAAAACAGTTAGTGCAAAAAAACAAGACCTACAGCGCCAGTGGTATCTCGTAGATGCCACAGATAAGATCCTCGGGCGGCTTGCCGTGCAACTTGCAGATATTCTGCGCGGCAAAAACAAGCCGATATTTACGCCCCACGTTGATACCGGCGATTTCGTCATTGTCACCAATGCAGAAAAGATACGGCTGACCGGTAAGAAGCTGGAAAAGAAACAGTACTATCGTCACAGCGGCTATCCGGGTGGTTTAAAAGTCAGGACTGCACAAGAGCTGATGAGGAAAAAACCCGAAGAGCTCATTATGCATGCGGTGAAAGGCATGCTGCCCAAAAACCGGCTGGGAAGCAAACTGCTGAAAAAACTAAAGGTATATGCGGGTGCGGTGCATCCCCATGAAGCCCAACAACCCGCGGTGTTGGAATTGAAAGAGGTCTAAATATCCATGTATGAACAAAAACATTATGCAACAGGAAAACGCAAGACGGCAATCGCCAGAGTGTGGATGATACCGGGTGACGGTAAATTTCTGGTGAATGAGAAACAGCTCGAAGATTATTTTGCCGGCATGAGCGCGCAGATAGCTGCGATTAAGCAGCCGCTGGAGATGACGGACACGCTGGGAAAATACGACATTTACGCAAATGTCCTGGGAGGTGGCGTATCCGGTCAGGCCGACGCAGTGCGCCATGGCGTTGCAAAAGCATTGCTCACCATTGACCCTTCCTCCCGGACGGTCCTCAAAAAGGAGTCGTTGCTTACCCGCGATGCGCGAAAGAAAGAAAGAAAGAAATATGGGCAGAAAGGTGCCCGGAAACGATTTCAGTATTCCAAAAGATAACCTCTGGTCTGGACCATATCAATTAAAAACAGGAAGGGTCACGAAAACGATCCTTCCTGTTTTGTTATAATAACTGTCTGCGAAGCGCCCTGAGGCACTGTTACGTGCCTCTGACAATGTCCGTTGCCGACGCTTCCCGCCAATACCGGTCAATCTTTTCTGCAATTGCCGGCTGTTCCCGCCGAATTTGCTCCATATGACTCAAAATTGCTTTTTTCATCACATCCGGCGCAGTATTCTCGCTCACATACCCGGGATATTCCTCCTGGTCGGTAAGGCCGAAAATATAGTCAAGTTCAGAATCACTCATCATGTGCAGACCAAACCCGCGCAGCGCCTTCTCTATTTCTCCAGGCCAGCAATATTCAAATGATTCGCGCCAGAAATCGGTATATTCATCATAACCGGTGCCCGTAGCAAGCACATTAAGCGCAGCACGGGCTGCGCGGTACCCATATACCATTGCTGACTGGCAGTAGGTTTCAATGAACGCAGCCGCATCGCCGACCACCACAATGTTGCCCTCGACCGGCTTCTGGATGCAGGTATAGAAATTGAGCACTGCCGAGGCGGCATGCACAATTTTGGCGTTGCGAAACCAGTGTGCAAACCTCCCGGCGCGCATGAAATGATCAAGCGCAAGTTTTGCCGGAAAACCCAGCGGGGCACCGCACATGATGTCAATAATGGGCTCGTCCCCCGGTTTTGCCGTGGGCAGGTGCTTGGGCATGAAATATAGCTGGCCGCGTCCCCATTTCGTGTGCCCCTGCCCGACAAACGTAACCCATGAGTTGGGGTATGGGTTTTCCACGCCCTCAAGAAAATATGAGGCGACATGAAAGGTGCCGAAATACTTCCGCTGTTTAGCCAGTTCTAACCCGCGCACAATCTGCGAATTGACCCCGTCGGCAGCAAACGCTATTTTGCATTTCACCTCTTGTAATATCCGGGACCGCGTTCCCCGCAGGATTACCTTGACTCCCCCGGGGACATTTTCAGCCTTGATGCCTGCGGTTTCGGTCAGCACCTCGACACCGTTTGCCAGCGCATCTTCCAACAGACCTTTGAGCAGTACATCTTTACTGTACGGGTGGGCCACCCCGTCCTGCAGGTTCACCATCGTAAGCCGTTTACCACCAGGTGACAGGCGTATACTTTTCACCATCTTTACCCATTGCCCGGTATAGCGAACCGTAAATCCGGTTTTTTCAAAATGAATGTTGTTATCAATAATGCGGGCTGTTTCGCCATGGGTGTTCGGCTCGTTGATCAGCATCGTGCAGCAGGATCGGTTGATAACAGGAATCTCCTTCTTCATATCAACCAGCAAGACATCCTGTCCGGCGCTGGCCAGCTCTTTGGCCGCCATCAAACCTGCGGGACCCGCGCCAATAATGACAACATCATAGTTGCTCTTCATCCTTATAAGGCTCCTGTCGGCCTGACAATTCTCATAACTTCATCTCGGTGGCAGTTTTATTTCGGTTACGCTACAACGCCCTTCTGAAAAGGGGTTGCTGGGAAAATTAAAGAGGATGACGTCTGGAAATCTGCAGTCAACATAAATCGCGTCAACTCCGCAAGCGGCGCGGCAGGTTCCGCATTCTATGCAAGAAAGCTGATCAATAAATGACCGGTCATCAATAAAGCGTATTGCCAACCGCGGGCACAGATTAACACATGCTCCGCAGCCGACGCATTCGTCTCTGTTTACCTTCATTGCAGTTAATCCGTTTTGCTATGGCTGCCTTGCTACGTCCGGCAGTTTACGCACACATCAAAAAAGTCATCTGCCAAACGCGCTTTTTTCTTGATATATGCAAGCTGAAATGACGGGGCAAATGCCTCGCCGCACACCTTGCAGCGCTGCATGTCAAAATTTACCTTCCAGTTGTCAATAATGCGCGCTGGACCCTCTACGACTGAGCCGTCAGGCTGCATGAAACGCTCGCCCTCGGCAATGTCCCGTAGCGTGATAGCTCCCGTTGGGCAGATGGCAAAACAGGTGCCGCACCCGATGCAATCGGCAGACCGCTCAAAAAACGGAGCGGCAGCCTTTTTTTCATATCCGCGCTGTGCCAGATCGATGGCACGCACCCCCACCAGCTCGCGGCAGGCGCGCACGCACAAACCGCAAGCAATACACAGCTCATTGTGCGGTTTGAACCGTGCAGGTGGTCGTATGCCCAGCTCTTCTGCCAGATCTTGCAAAACGTTTGCCTGTGGCGCCTCGGCAAGCAGCAATCCAACGATAAACCGCCGCAATTTGACAATTCGATCCGTTACGGTTTTTACCTTGATGCCTTCCTCCACCGCATAGGCACAAGACGAAACGATCTGCCGCTGATCGCCCCGGACCACTTCTACAATACACAGGCGACAGCCGCCGTAGGGGGTCAGGGCTTCGTGATGACACAGCGTGGGAATACGGATGCCAACCTGTTGAGCAGCTTCAAGAATGGTGGTTCCCCGTTCAACGGCGACCGTTTTGCCATCAATCTTGCACGATATTATCTCTGTTGGTTCCATATGGAGATCTTCTTTGGCCATTATTTTATAATTGCGTCCGCTGGACAGATTTCAAAACAAGCACCGCATTTTATACATTTTGCTGCCACAATGACGTGCGGTTGCTTTTTCTCCCCGTCAATCGCATTTACCGGGCAGACGGTGACACATGCCCCGCAGCCAGTGCACCGTTTCCGGTCTATCTCATAGACAATGAGCGCCCGGCACACACCAGCCGGGCATTTTTTGTCCGTAATGTGCGCCAGGTATTCATCTTTAAAATAGACCAGCGTCGAAAGCACCGGATTGGGGGCAGTTTTTCCCAATCCGCACAATGCGGAATCTTTTATGGCATCGGCCATATTTTCCAGAAGCGCCAAATCTTCCCGCGAACCCCGGCCCTCGGTGATGTCTTCAAGCAGTTCCCGCATGCGCGTAATGCCGACGCGACAGGGCGTACACTTGCCGCACGATTCGTCAGCCAGAAATGAAACAAAATATTTCGCCACGTCCACCATGCAGGTGCGATCATCCATGACGATAAGGCCGCCGGATCCCATGATCGAGCCTGCTTCAGCCAGGGCCTCATAATCAACCGGAAGATTGATTAATTCGCTGGGGATACACCCACCGGAAGGCCCTCCGGTCTGCACTGCTTTCAGGGTTCTGCCATGTGGGATACCGCCGCCAATATCATATATAAGCTGTTTGAGCGATGTTCCCATGGGCACTTCGACCAGCCCGATACGTTTAATCTTGCCCACCAGGGAAAATACTTTTGTCCCCTTGCTTTGCTTCGTGCCCAGAGAAGAAAACCAAGATGCTCCGCGCGTCATAATCGGCGCAATGTTGGCAAACGTCTCAACATTATTAATAAGGGTGGGCTTTCCCCACAACCCGCTCTGCGCCGGGAACGGCGGGCGCTGCCGCGGCTCGCCCCAATCGCCTTCAATTGATTTAATCAGGGCTGTCTCTTCGCCGCAGACAAATGCACCGGCGCCGCGGACAATGCCGATGGAAAACCGAAACCCGGCGTTAAAAATATTTCTGCCCAGCAATCCGTATTCTTGTGCCTGTTTCAGGGCTTTCTTCAGACGCTCAAGAGCCAGCGGATATTCCGCACGCACATAGATGAAGCCCTGCTTTGCTCCGATGGCAAAGCCCGCAATGAGCATGCCCTCAATAACAGCATGGGGGTCTCCCTCCAGAAGACTGCGGTCCATATAGGCACCGGGGTCCCCCTCATCAGCGTTGCAGATGACATACTTTTCTGTTGCAGCCGCTTCCCGACAAATGCGCCATTTGCGCCCGGTCAAAAATCCGGCCCCGCCCCTGCCCCGCAGCCCGGAACGTTCAACCTCGTCTATGACTTCCTCCGGCGATTTCTTTGCAACAATGTTGGCAAGGGAAAAATAGCCGCCCTTGGCGATATATTCACAGATCTCCTCTGGATCTATGGTGCCACAGTTGCGCAGGGCGATTTTTTTCTGCTTTTTATAAAAAGCCAGGTTCTTATAGGCCGGAATAGCCAGCATGGACTTGGTTATTTTCCCCTTTTTATACGGTCGAACGGCGTCCTCCAGCAAATAGTCATCTTCATCCATTCTGGCCAGCGCGCCCTCAGGGAGAACCCCGTCTCGGAGCGCATCCACCAGTGCCGCCGCTTTTTTTGTATCCATGCGGTTATACGTCACGCGCGGGTTTCCCGGCAGAAGCACATCCACCAACGGCTCTTCATGACACATGCCAATACAACCGGTTTTTTTTACCACCGCCTGAATCTTGTTTTTCTTAACACCGTTGGTAAGGGTCTCAAATACTGCATCAGCACCCATTGACTGGCCGCAGGTTGCCATGCCAACCATGATTTTTATGGTATGCGGACAAAGAGTCGTCATTCCTCTTGCCTTGAGCTTTTCCAGATCTCTGATGCTTGATACCTTCATTTTTTTTCCGCTTTCCTGTAGCGAGCAAGCAGTTTTGGAACGGTATGTTGGGCTACGTTGCCATAGGTATCATTATTGATCCGCACCACCGGCGCCATGCTGCAGCACCCCATGCAGCGCACTTTCTCTACGGTGAACAGCCCATCTTCTGTCGTGCCCGCAGATAACCCAAGCCCGAGTTCTCTGCCCACCCGGTGCAGTATGTTCTCGCCGTTTTTGACATGACAGGCAGTCCCCAGACACACGCTCACCAGGTTTTTACCCCGCGGTGTAATGCTCAATGAATGATAAAACGTGGCAATACTGTAAATCTTGCTGAGGGGAACATTGGCGTTGACGCTGAAGTAGTCAAGAACGTCACGCGGGAGATAGCCGCAGGTTTCCTGAATATCCTGCAACGCAGTTACCAGGGAGCTTGCACCGCGTTGATATTTTTTTATGATGCCATCAATCGTGGCGCGTTTCCGTGTGAGCATGGAGGTCATCTATTGCTGCGCCTTTCTCAGCATTTCGTCGCATTCTTCATTAACCGCTTCCTGAACTACCGGTATTAGCTCCTGCGGAAAGGTAAAAAATCGTTTTTGCATTTTCAGGTAATCCTGGACTGGTTTGCGGTGCTGCAGGGGCTGGGTAATGCGAACGATCCCGTTTTCTATTTCATAAAGCGGAAAATAACCGGTTTTCACGGCAAGCAAACCAACTTTGATGGTTAATTGCGGTAAAAATATCCAGCCGGTCGGGCACGGTGTAAGAACTAAAATAAAGGCATTGCCGCTGCAGGCTAACGCTTTCTTAACTTTTTCCATGAAATCCAGGGGATAGCTGGGACAGGCAGTTGCAATAAAGGAAAAGCTGCCCTCGGTGACTGCTGGCGGGATATTCTTTCCCCGGATCGCCGCTTTAAGGTCAGCGGCAGACAGCGGATGCAAGATCTCGGCATTTTTGAATGCAGGAGGATTGAGCATGCGGATAAGCTTGTTCACATGCGGCTCATTGTCAAAACACAGATACAAGGCTGCCGCGCTTTCTTTAAAAACCGGTGGCATCACCAATTGGTCGCTGACAAACATCCTGCGGTCCAGACCAATGACTGCTTTTTTTATCTGTTGATGCCCCTGATGTTCCGTGCCCATATCCGCTTCGTTGATCTGCTGTATCAGCGACACCAGATTTTCAAACAGCAGCTCATAGGTTGCTGCATCGGATGCATAACTGTTCGCGGTCAGAGCGGTGGCAGATACCTGCCCACGCACCGTGCCCTGCACCGCCATCCCTGCCGCCCCATGAATGATTTTTGCGGCGATGCGTGCGGCCAGTGCTTTACCGCATCCCTGGCAAGAACGGCGCCCTGACACAAAAAACTCATCTTTGGTAAGTAATTTGGGGACATAGACTGAAAATTGGTTCATACCAGCACCGGCGAATTACCTGGTTTGCCAGGGGAAACGTTTATACACTTCCTGCATCGAGATGCAACCGGTCCAACACTGGGTACTGCACAGCCCACACCCCTTGCAGTACGTGAGATCCGCCTCATAGTAGCCCTCTTCATTCTGATAGATTGCGCCATCAGGGCAGGAAAGATAGCAGACACCGCATTGTATGCATTTTTCCGTATCCCACACCGGCAGCTCAAACCGCCAGTCCTCGTTGCAGTTAAACGTTTCTGCAATAGGCAGATCAGAATTAAAATGCGATTCAAATTTCGGATGCTGTCGCGATTTTTTCATAGCCGACTTCATTGAACGCGCAGAACAACTTCGTGGGCGCTGCGAATCCTTATAAAAAAGAATAGTTACATTTGTAACTTTTTCATAGTATACCCGTGTCAGCATGTCAAGTTAAAAACACGTTTTTTTCCAATGCTGCCGACAACATTCTGCCTTTGCGGATAAAGCCGCATGGCGTGAATTATCATGCACAATTCCAAGATACCCTCACTGGGCGCGGGAAGCAGCGCCGCTATTATTTAGGTAAACGGATAGGAAAGGTCCTCGGGTCGGCGGGATTCAGATTAGAAGAGAACCGAGGGTGGCAGCATGTGCGTCATAAAGGCTTCCGGAGGAACACCCAGCTGCACACCGCCCGCAAAAAAGCGGTTTTCCATAAAGGTATAGCGAACCCATTCCCTGCGCTGCACCTGCATTTTTGCAATATCTGCAGCTGATGGCTTGAGTCCCTTACGGCGGTCAACCAGCGCAAAATAGGCGGCAAAAATCTCCTGTGCAGCATCCTCAAAGCATCGTGCGTCTTCCTCTTCCGGGCCAAAGGCAATGCCGACACCGTATCCGATTCCTGATCCAGCTTCTGTAAGCTGAAACATCTTGAGATAGCCTTCGCGCAGGTTCTGATATACTCTGCCATGTTTTGTCATGACTGCTTCCATCTTTTCTCGCAAAAATTGCTGATCCTCCTCATAGGCAACCGTCGGAAATACATCAAAAAAACCCGGGCAACGCTCAAATCCCTGTTCGGATACATGCTCAAACACCCCCATAACTATCGGAATATGCGGGTTTGCGGGGAATGTCTGTATCCCCACCCACTGAATGGTGCTCTCATAGTTGCGCCCCGGAATAGTCACCGTTGCCCGAATAGTTGAGACACAGGCCTTTTCAAACAGTCCGCCCCTTGTGACATTCACTTCAACCCTGCCGGCTTTATTGAGAAACTCCCATTCTTTTTTTTCAAACCCGGCCCCTTTATTATACCGCGTGAGTGCATCAAGATACTGTTGCTTTAAGGCAATGAGAAATGTGTCCGTTAACACGCTGGCCTCCTTTTATAGAACTATTGAACATGCGGGGCGTTCTATGCCTCGCGACCGTTCTGCCTGAAATAAAATATCATGAATTGATGCCGTTATTGCACACAATTTCCGGCAACCTACAGTGCCAATTGGCATGAATCGGCATTTATTTATTTTAAGACATGTTGGATGCAGCTTCATTCAAGGACGCTCCCCGACAGGGTATCGTTTGATATTGAGAGCGCAACGGTCAAATCCTGCGCTTTTCAATGCCCGGATGCTGCGTGCCTGGCACGGCTTGGGGAATGTCCTGGCTTCATTCGCCTTGACTGATATAGTGGGATATATTATACAAAGATTGCATAGCACGCAACAGTTGAATGGTCGGAACACGACTGATTCGCTCCGCTGGAAACAGCGGGGCAACAAATTGCAGAAGGTGGTAAACAAAGTGAATGTGTTTCGTTCTGCAATCAGCGATGGATATAAATTTGGGTTTTATGCGTGGAGAGTGGAGGTTTTCGCTATCTGCTCTCCTTGCTTTTTTGGGTAGCGTCTGCTTTTACAAGGAGAAGTCAAATGGTTCCCATGACAGGACGTAATACAAGAGTGAGCAGTCTGGTTTGGGGGATGGCTTTGGCGCTGTTGGTCATGAACGCAGGGTGCACAAAAGGTGAAAAAATTGGGGTCCTGTTCATTGTGCACGGCGGCATGGACACCATGCAGACTCAGTATGTATGGGATACAGCCATGCAGCAGTTTTCCTATGATCCGAATCACCCGGCAAATGGCGTTATTCATAACGCAGCGTTTTGGAATGCAGTGCTGCAGCAGGAGGTGGCGAAAAAATATCGTCTGAAATATGCCTTTGAATATGAACGGATTGGCGGCACTGACCCATTCCGAGAAATTAGCCTGCGCCAGTTGGCTGCCATGCAAGAGGAACTTGAGAAGGCCGGTAATAACGCAAAACAAACTTTTGTGGTGGACTGGGCGGCGTGGATGTGCGGCGATTGCATAGAGCACTATCCGTATCCGCGTTACATGTATTACCCGCCATCAGGACAGGGGGACAACTGCACGTATTGTGGCGAGCAGGAAAGCGACGGTCCATGGACGGAGACGAACTGTGATCCGCATCGCTACAACATTGATGGGCCAGTTGAACGGTTACTGAAAAAGGGGGTTTCAAAAATCATTGCCATTGATGTAACGGTAGGCGGGGTGCGCTTCTCCAAAACCTTTGACGTCATAGAATTAAGCAAGCGCGTCATTAGCCAGTGGAACACCCAGCATAAAACCTCTGTTTCTCTCTTATGGGTCAACGATTACAAAAACCTTATGGAACGTTCCTATCCCATTGCACCTGCGGGATGGACTATGTCCCAAGGGTTGCCGACCGAGGATGCAACCGTTCCGCTTGCCGGAAGCCCAAACCCGGTAGCAGAGGATCCTGACCTTGCGGCGCTGCATGTGGCGGGCATCGAAGCCAATTTTTCCGACACGGTTGAACCAAAGGATACCGGAATAATTCTGCTCAATCATGCCCTGCACGACAACAATGAAGTGTTTGATCCGAAAATTGATGATACGCTCATTATCAATGAGAATATTAAGTCCCAGCTTCTCCAGAAATATCCGGATATGAATCCAGACAATATCATTGGTGCCTACATGGGTATCAAAGAATTAAACCCGGACAATAACCTGGTAGAAAGAACCAGAGAAATGCGCGGCGAAGACCTGGGGTATGCATGGCTTTATGAAAGCAACAAACAGCTCCCCGGCCAAGAGTGGGGTTATCGCTATTGGGATGCATTACAATATTTGAAAGAGCGGGGAATTAAGCATATTGTTGTCGGATTCCCGCAGATTGTCACCGATTCGGTTTTAAACCTTGTTGAAATACCGAACCAGATTGCCAAAGAAATTGGTTATAAAAACTGGTTGTATTGGGAATCGGGCCAACCTGATACGTATCCAGGCATCGGCCATCCATTTGCTGATTACTGGGGCAATTGGGTTGATACCGAATGCGGCACCGAACCGTGCTGCTTTGTGATGGGCGGCTGCGATGATGGCCGTCCTTATCCGCCGCCGCGTCAAACCGCGCTTGATAAAAAACGTGGTGACATGGATCCCTCACTTGCCTATGATGTCAGCGAATACGGCCATTTGGGATATGACGTGAGCGACGGCCCGCCGGATGAAAACCGGCCCGTGCAAAATCAATACACCGGCACCTGGGCATTGTGGTCGCCGCCCAATGACGACCCGCGAGTCGGAAAGCTATTGGCGAAATATGTGCTGAAGGCCGCTCATAATGAACTGCCCTGATAGCCGGCAACCGAATTCCGTTTCATACCAGACAAGGAGCGTAGTCATGGAAAAATGTGACCGGAGAAATTTTGCAAAAAAGGCTTTCGGTTGGTGCGGCGCCCTCTCAGCCGCGGCTGTTTTTCATGTTCGCCAGGCAATTGCAGGCTTTGCCGGTCCTGAAATTGTCGTTCCGACGAATGCGTTTCTCAACCGCACCGATACCGGTGATGCTCTCAGGTCTCTTTACCTCACCTATGATTCCACCAAACCGTATCCCCACAAATTTAATGAAACCACCAGCAAGCATCGCCTGCGGGCAATTGAATTTTTTACCCTCAAGGGTTTGGACAAAGAATACGCTGAGCATTATGTAGCCACCCAGAAGCCGCACCTCTTAAAAATAAAAGAGGCGGTGGAACGGGAAAAAAATCCTGAACGGGCTCTGACGGCTCTGTTTGACGACAATCCCCAGGCATTTCAACTTTTCGAACGCATTGTGGTCAAACCTGGTGAACGGAGTTTTCCCTGCCCGTATAAAGGTAAAATTGCAGACTGCAGATACTGGCTGGGCACCTTTAAGGCTATTGAATGGAAAGATGTCTGTGAACGGTGGTGTATTCCTACCTGGAATGGTATGGCGGAAATTATCGGCATAAAAATAAACATCACTCCCAGCGATCAGTGCAGCGTCAAGCTGGCGTAAATCCCTGCAAAAGGAGCAATGCTATGGATTCGAAAATCACCTGCAGTGCGTCCCTGCTGTCAACAGTATCCGCGCATGAGAAATCAGCTGCCATGACCCGCAGAGACTTTGCCAAGAAGGCTGCCGGCGCAGGCGCTATATCAGTGTTGGCGCTGATGAGCCTGCCCCCCCTTGCCTATGCCTGGATGGACGGCAAACTGCCGGAACGCGACGATCTGGGCGATGCAGTCAAGGCGCTCATCAAAACCTACAGCACAACCGATCCATATCCGCTCAAGTTTAACGACGGGCTCGTAAAAATCCATTTGCAGAGCCTTGATTTCGCCGTCCGCAAGGGGCTTGAAAAAGAACATGCCGAACATTTCGTCTATGTATTGGGTCCGGTCTTTGAGCGGCATATAAAACCCGCAGTCCAAAAACTGGGGAAAAATATTTTTCTCTGGGGCATTTTTGAACGAACAGGCTGCTCCTATCAGCTTTACGAGCATATCAATATTAAGGAAGGCGAACGTTCTTTTCCCTGCCCGTATAAGAATGTATTGGAATATTGGAATAAGGAGCTCGGAACGTTCCAGATAGTATGGAACGATGTCTGCACCAAATGGTGCAGCTTAACGTGGAACGGTTATGCCAAAGTCGCGGGCGTGGAAATTAAGATTGAGCCGGGAGAAACCTGCAAAGTCATGGTTGTCTAACCGCATGATAATGCATTGATAAAAAACCCGCTGTGCTGAACAACGGGTTTTTTTATGCTGCTGCAACGCTCACATCTTGGTGCGAACGTTATCGTGCCACGAAGCGCATATTACCCGCGCCGCTCCCGCCGTATCGCAACCCACGGTGCCAATAGTGCAACTCAAAAATCACCGCAGCTTACCTCCTATACATCTTACCCAAAATATTGCCGCCAGCACTCATGATGTGCCCCTCTACTGAATCGGATACACCAGGAAAATCACTTTGCCAGACGAGTAAAAACATATTGGTTTTGGCGCCATGGGCACAGCGGACAAAACGCTGATTCCCCTCGCTGCTGAAAATATCAATCAAATCGCCATCGGGTCGGCCGTCGGCATCAAGCCACATGGCCCCTATTTCCAAATGCGCGGTAATATCTTTGAAATAGAATCTATCCACCTGGTTGCGGTCGCGCTCAAACGCGATAAAGTATTTGTTCTCCTGGGGCACATACAGCGGATGGCCGATCATTTGCGCGCCGGGCGCATCAACCAGAATAAAATCTCCGGCCGGCATGGACCCATCTGCGTTCACAATTCTCCCCATAATACCAACGTTATGCAGGCTGTCGCGGGTATCGGTCCAACTAACCAGAAATTCGTTCTTTTTGGTATTATAGGCAATACTGTTAAACCGCTGGTCGGCATCAATGCCGTTGGCATCGACACACATGGGGATGTCATTGACCAGCAGCGAGCCGTCAGCTGAAAGCAACGCACCGTAGATATCAGTCATGACTTCAAGTGTTTCCAATGCGGGGAGTTGGTCGCCGTGAGCCCTGAAATCCTCCCAGTTGACCAGGTAGGTATCATTCGCCGGGTTGTAGCAGACCACAGGGTTCACTTGGTGCCCCGGAGCCTTGTTGATGGCGAATTCCTTGACAGCAACCGCACCTGCCTTGTCTAAAATCACCCCATAGATATCGTTGGCTCCGTTCCTGTTGTCATTATAGGTAACAAAAAACTGGTTTCGTTTTGAGTTGAATGCCATATTGTAATGAACCTGATTCGCCGGTACATCAGTAACCTTAAAATGCCCTCCCACGGATTTACCATCTGTATCCAGGATGACCCCCCGAATATTCAAATAGTCCTCCCCCAGACAGTAGATGACCAAATACTGATTGTTGTGCGGATTGTATTGGACAAGAGGCCGTAACACGATGTTTTCAGTTTTCACAATCTCCACCGGTGCGCCCAGCAGCTTTCCAGAAGCTGAAATTTTCTGCCCGCAAATAAGGTTGTCGAACGTCTCGCTTTCCTCACCCGGCGTAGCAGCCCAGACAACAAAAAACATATCCGCTGCCGAATTATAGGCAACGTCAGGAAGCGACTTTTTATGGGCAGTACTGCTAATTTCCATGACATGGTTTTGCATGATAATCACCGTAGCTATGAATGGAGAGTTGTGTCATTGCCTAAAATTTATGCAGGATATGCGACATATGATGCGTGAATTACCCAAGACAAAATAGGGTTTATGTTTATAGAAACAGCTAATGCACCTGCTGCGAAATAATTTGGTTTACCTGTTGCTGGTAAACAGAGAGGTCTTCATGGCGGTAGGGCGTAGAGGTTTTCAAGAGTGGATCAAGGGTATGTTCCGGATTAAAATTCTGCAGGGTAAGTTTTTGGACGCCGCTGAGTTCTTTGGCTACCCGGTAAATATCAGCAGGCTGGTGATATTTGGGAATGACCGTGAGGCGAAATTCATAGGGAACCGCTCCCGTGCGAATTATGTTGATGCTTTTTTTCACCGCTTCTGTCACACCGTTCACCCCGGTAATCTTGCAATAAGCATCATCTTCCAGCGGCCCCTTAATATCCATGGCGATATAATCAACCACCCCGGCTGATAAAAGCGCCGCCAGCATTGCCGGATTACTGCCGTTGGTATCAAGCTTGGTGAGAAACCCCAGCTCTTTGAAAGCGCGCAACAGGTCGGGCAAAAACCAATGGATAGTCGGCTCGCCCCCGGAAACACAAACGCCGTCAACCCAGCCTCGCAGTTTCCTGAGGCGTTCAACAACCTGGTCAAACGAAATGTTTTCAATTATGTCCGGATGCAGCACTAAATCGGCATTATGGCAGTAGCTGCAGCGAAAGTTGCAGTGCGGCAGAAAAATGACTGCGCTGATGTTGCCCGGCCAGTCAACAAAAGAGGTTTCAATAAAACCTTTAATTAAAAAATCCTTGCAAAAACAGTGTTGTTGCGAATGCACGATACACATTGCAGATACCCGGGTCAGCGTTGCAAGCTTAATGACGGCACTGTTCCATAAGCGCTTTTATTTTCTGGGCACTCGGCACTTCGCCGCGAAAATCAGCGATGGTGTTTTCCTGCTGATCCTCAATAATAAAAGTCGGCGTTGCCTGAACATTATAAAACGTTGCTTCTGCCAGACCTTCCGCAGTTTCTACATTATAATCAAGCACCGTGTAGCCCTCCTGCTGCAACAGGCCGCTCACTTCCTTTGCCTGGGGGCAACGCGGACATTTATCTTTCCAGAACAATTTAATGACACCCATTGTTATCCCTTTTCTTCTGCAAACGACAGTCACTCAATTAACATGTTCCTGAAAAAAGCCCCGGTTGCGATTGCGGTCACGGAGTTCCCCAACTTTTCCCTTATTCCAGCTCGATATTTTGGTGAAATATCCGGTAATTCTGGTAATACCCTCCACGTCGGTTGAATTGCAATCGGGATAGCCGCAGGTTTTGCTCAGGCCGCGGCTGGTTCTGCCGCAGGTATTGCAGGCAGTAAATTCAGGGGAAAAGGCAATCTGGTCATTTTGCGTCCCCTTAAATACCTTGACCACAAAGTTTGCAAGGGATTCCTTGGATGGCCGGGACTCGCCTAACCAGATGTGGGTTAACGCCCCTGCTTCAACTATGGGGTGGAACAGGCCTTCCATGCGCACGCGATCAATCGGATTGACCGGAGCCGAAACAGCCAGATACGTAGAGTTTGTATAATAAACCTGGCCGGTTGCGATATTACCCTTGACCACGCGGCGTGTTTCCTCAGGAAAATCTTTTAAATCCAATTTCGCAAACCGATAGGCAGTGCTTTCAGCCGGCGTCTGCTCCAGCACAAACCGCATTCCGTACTGCTCACTTAATTTATCCGTGAGCAGCTTCATGTGGGCAATTATTTTTAAGCCAAATTTCAGCGCGTTTTTGGATTCGTGCAGCTCTTCGCCCACATGAACTTTAACCAGTTCGTTCAGACCAACCATGCCGATGAGATACGTTGCCCGCTTCATACGCAAATACGGCGCGCCATCTTTATTCATCGTGAGCAACGCCAGCGGACCGTTCTCTCCCAGAGATAACAACTTTTCAATAAACATCTTTTTTTCCACATGCGCCTTTGCCGCCAGTTCCACCATGGCGCTCAGATTGGCAAAGAGTTGGGCATCATCGCGGTTGCTCCGATAGCCCAGCCGCGGCAAATTGATGGTCACATTCTGCAGGGCGCAATAGCGCATCTTCCAGGGCTCTTTGGCATCATCGTAGTCGCTGTGTTTCAGTTTGAAGCTGAGACGGCAGCACTGGGAAATTTTCGCGGTGCTGCCGCGGTCAAACACAAAATAGGTATTGCCTTTTTCGCTTGCAATGTCACAGATATGCAGCAGAAATTCCTCATGGCCTTCGGTTCTGAAAAACTTCTCAGTGATATGAACCAAGGGCTTGGGGAAGAAAAAGGGCCGCCCGGTGCCATCGCCTTCTTTATACACATCAAAGAGCGCCCAGACAAATCGTTGCGCCTCTTTTTCATAGGCTGCATAGGTTTTGCCTGTAAACTGTCCGCCGGGACCGATGGCCGGAACATCCTCAAAGTGCTTGGGAACTTCCCAATACAGGTTGATATCAGTAAAGATGGCCTGTCCTCCCCGGGCAACGGCCTGCTGGGAAAATTCAAAGATAAGCATCTGCGCAAGTTGTCGCACGTCACGGTCGCTCATGCCGATTAAGTAGGGGGCAAAAAACAGATTCACGGCATCCCAACCGATGGCTCCGGCAAAGTTGCTTTGGAGTGCTGCAGCAAACTTCACCATATGGGCAAGCAGCACTTCCGGATGCTTGGCTGGCTTTGCCATGGATAGGGAATTGGGGAGGTTTAGCCCGAACTTTTTAATATATTCAAGCGATTGTCCAGAGCAGTAGGGCCGGTCAATGAAACCCAGGTCGTGAAGATGGACATCCCCCCGCATATGAGCATCTCCCACGTCTTCGGAAAAGACCTTTAGCAAGGCATATTCTTTTTTAATATTTTCTGCCAGCGTTAGATTGGTCGCTTCCGGACCGTGCGGAACATTGGCATTTTCCTTATTGGGATGTACGATGAGCTGGTCAACATCATAGAGGGGCACGCCCAGCCGCGTATGCATTTTCCGGGCTTTTTCCAAGCCCCGTTCAATGAGTTTGGCATCAACGAGTTCTCGAATGAGCGGTGCCGTAACCCAGGAAATATTTGAGGAAATGATGATATCCTGGACTTCTTTGCTGATCTGTTCGGCGGTGTCAACGTCAACGTATGTTTCGCGGACGAGGGCATCGATGATTTTCTGCCGGTTCCATCCAGCAATATCTTCACTGGACGTCCTGACAAAAAGGGCTAAATCGGTCGTTTCATTAAACCCTTTTTCCCGAAAATTATCCCTGTTTTTATCCAGTGTAATTTCTGCAAGCGTTCCCATAACACCCCCTCCTTAAGGCAGCTGCGTAAAAAAATGAATGGGTAATAATGCCATAAATCATATCCTATTTTGTGCAAGGAATTGTCTATACCACAACATATAGGGTCGTCAAGGAATTTTTTGGTTAAAAGAGGAAAATTTTTTTTGACTGTGAGGAAAGATAATTAGGAAAGCAAAAACAATATGTTATAATTACAGGGCCGGGAATAACCGTCGTAAATCCCGACCATCATCCCCACATATAAGAGTATACTCATGAATATATTTACACCAGCCTCGCGTTAAAACGAGACCGTCTGTTCTTTATCTACGTAACTTATTAAATAACCTTTTAAAAAACCCTTTGTCCCGCGATGTTTGACTGTTTATGAATTTTTTTAGCGTCTGTCTTGCTTCTTCAGTCATGTTGACGAACACAATACCCACTTCAAAAAGAAACTCTTCCTGCTCCTTCGCCAGGTCATACCAGCATACTTCCCCCTGAATTTCAAAAGGTTTTTCATGAGGATAGAGTCCTATTGCAAGGTTCAGGCGATTTCTGGGTGACCTAGGGCTGCCGGTGAGAATATGAACACCGTTAACCTCCACCTGCCTTGTTTCAAGGCAGATTCCGTGCGGCGAGATGTTTTTACTTTTGGCGATAAAGGTTTTGGGACGACTCAGTTCCTCTTCTTCCGCGGGAATTGTTACCGTTACGTCTAATGCATGTTCCAGCCGGTAAAATTTTCTCCGATCAATGCCGCGGTATTTAACCGTTTGCATGTTGTTTCCCCTGCAAATGAGTGTTAATGATACGCTGCACAATGCTGCTGGATGAAATACCTTCAACAAAGGGCAATGGAATCACTTTACCGCCAGCCTTTTCAACCACCTCTCTGCCAATTATCGTGTCAACCGTCCAGTCGCCACCCTTAACCAGCACGTGGGGGGTGATTTCTGTAATGATGCGCAATGGGTCAGGTTCATCAAAAATGATGACATAATCAACCGGTTCTAATGCTGCCACCACTTCAGCGCGTTGTTCTGCCGGAACAAACGGTCTGCCGGCGCCTTTGATCGTCTTGACCGACGCATCGCTATTAACAGCAACAATAAGAACATCTCCCAGAGCTTTTGCTTCCCTGAGCAGCCGAACATGCCCGACGTGCAGAATATCAAAACAGCCATTCGTGAATACCACCGTTTTCCCCTGCTGCTTGAGCTGCTGGACAATGCGTTGCAATGCGTCACGTTGTTGTATCTTTTCCGACAAATGTTCTCCTGATAAAAAGTCTGCGATTTACCGTGCGGTGCATGAGGCAAGATCCGTTGCAGTCCTCAGCAGTTTGCCGGCAAGCCGTGCACGCTGCCCAATGTGTTCCCTCGGTTGCATCTCTTCCGCACAGCTCCGTTTTACTGCCAAATCATATATAATATCTGGGCTCTGCCGCAAGACATTTCTGCGTATTGCGCGGCAGCAATGAACTGCTGCCGGCGGAACGGCAACCTGAGGAACATGATTCACGGAACCATTTCAACCGGGTCTTCAATGATGGGGGGCTTGTTTTCTGGACTTATAAAAAAAGCGCAGGGCTTGAGGAAATACCCGATGGTTTATGCCTGTTGGTATCTGCTGTTCGCCCTGCTCTTGTCTCACCTTGCCTATTTGCATCAAGAGGTGCGGTAGCTGTTGCTGCAGCCTGCTTCCTATTTACTGCATACCGTCTTTTTCTCCTTTTCCTTGTCTGGCTCTATGGTCGGTTGGCAATCGGCGGCCGGCCTCTTCCCTGTTTATTTATGTTCCCTCTTCCCAGGAAGACAGATAGCGTTGCTGCTCCTCGGTCAATTCATCTATTCGTATCCCCATGCTTGCCAGTTTTAATTTTGCAATCATTGCGTCTATCTCGTCCGGGACCTTATAAACGCCAACTTTGAGATCCGTGCCGGTCTTAATCATATACTCAGCCGAGAGGGCTTGATTGGCAAAACTCATGTCCATGACGCTTGACGGGTGCCCTTCAGCCGCCGCAAGATTGATGAGTCGCCCTTCGCCGAGCACATATACCCGTTTGCCGTTGTTCATCTGGTATTCTTCAACAAACTCTCTGATCTGTCGGCGGCCGGTAGTTACCGTTGCCAATCCGTCCAGGTCAAGTTCCACATTGAAGTGCCCTGAATTGCTTACAATTGCTCCGTCTTTCATCTGCAAAAAATGTTCGGTGCGTATTACATGTATATCGCCGGTCAAGGTGCAGAAAAAATCCCCGATCGGAGCAGCTTCCGCCATGGGCATAACCCGAAACCCGTCCATCGCCGCCTCCAGAGCCCGCAGCGGATTGACTTCCGTAACAATGACCCGCGCACCTTCACCGGCGGCGCGCATGGCTACGCCTCTGCCGCACCATCCATAGCCGCAGACCACAAACACGCTTCCCGCGAGCAAACGGTTGGTCGCCCGGATAATACCATCAATGGTGCTCTGGCCGGTTCCATACCGATTGTCAAACAAATGCTTGGTATTGGCATCATTGACTGCGATGATGGGAAATTTGAGCACTCCTTTTTCCGCCATGCTGCGCAGCCGGATGACGCCGGTGGTGGTTTCTTCAGTCCCGCCAATAACCTGCGGCAGCAACTCCTTCCGGGTGCTGTGCAGCGTTGAAACAAGGTCTGCGCCATCATCCATGGTCATCTGCGGTTTAGCGTCAAGCACCGCATTAATATGGTTGTAGTATGTTTTGGTATCTTCCCCCTTGATCGCAAACACTGCAACGCCTTCATGTTTGACGAGGTGCGCTGCCACGTCATCCTGGGTAGAAAGCGGATTTGACGCGCATACCAGTACCTCTGCCCCACCGGCCTTTAATGTCGCGGCAAGACTTGCCGTCTCTGTCGTTACATGCAGGCAGGCAGCCAGACGCACGCCCCGCAGCGGTTTCTCCTCAGCAAAGCGTTTTTTGATCTGGTTCAAAACCGGCATGCTCTGATTAGCCCATTCCACACGCAGTTTCCCCTTATCTGCCAAGCCAATATCCTTTACATCATAATTCATCTCTTTCAATTCCTTTCTTTTTTCCAAAATTTGTTATACAGTTATTTGGTGGCTCTATCAAAGAGCATATGTTTATACCTGAAACATCCTGAAAAAGCAACGGCATTCCATTGCAGGCCGTTCCGCAAAAACGAGCGGGCAGAACCAGGCAAGCGGCATGCGCACAGAAAGCCGCAGGATTGGACCGTGTCGCTCTCAATAGTAAACGATAAAATCTTAGGGAACGTCCTTGATTCCATTGAGGGGCTTTCTTGCAAAAGTCCTTGATAATCGAACAAACCGCATTGTCTGGCAGTGCGCACTCATGATGAAAGGCAACCCGGAAGCTGACAGTAACGAAGAAGTTAAACATACCCCTGCTGCCCGAGAGACAGATTGTGAAATAAAAATTACTCAGGGTGAGGAATTATTTGACTGGCAAACGCTATTTGGCAATGCCTATCCTGTTGAAATAGAAATCGGCTGTGGCAGAGGGCGCTTTATCATTACCCGTGCGCGCGAAAATCCTGATATAAATTTTCTCGGCATAGAAAAATCAGCACGTTTTTTTCGCATCCTGAAAGACCGCGTGGTAAAAAGTGGCGCCCACAACATTAAAGTCATCAGAGGCGAAGCTGGGTATCTCTTAAAAAAATTCGTGCCGTGCAATTCGGTGCGGGCTGTTCATGTCTATTTCCCTGACCCGTGGCCGAAAAAAAGGCACCGGAAAAGACGCCTTATCAACGTATCGTTTCTGGAAAACATTGCGCACGTTCTAACGCCTGAAGGTGTCCTGCACATTGCGACGGATTTTCAGGATTATGCCCACGAAATCCTCGCAGCAGCATCCTCATGCCGGGGACTTGCCGGCATCTTCTATGAAGAATCCTCCGCGCAAGATCGTAACCCTGACACCGCCGCTACCGCTTACGAGCGAAAGTATCTCCTGCAGGGACGCATCATTTACCGGGCGCTGTTTAAGAAACGATGACCAATCAAGTGTCGCGTTATGGAGCAAACCCATCCCGTGGTGTTGTCGGCAAGCCGCAGAACAGATCTCGTCGGCTGCTATCCTGAATATTTCATTGAAAAGCTGAAAAACTACCCGCCGGAAAACGTCCATACCATCGTGATTTGGACGAAAAATCCCATAAATTTAATTTATCACACTGCGTTGTCAGAGGTTTTAAAACGGTATTCCCAGCTCTATCTCCATCTTACCATAACCGGTCTGGGGGGCACGATCCTGGAACCCCGTATCCCCCCATGGTCCAACGTCGTAGAACTCCTGCCGCAATTGATTAAACTGGTAGGAAGCCCGGCGCGGATTTCGTGGCGGTTTGATCCGATAGTCCATGCGGAAGCCGGCGCGCACCGATTTGCCAATGTTGGGCTTTTCCCGGTTATGGCGAAAGCAATATCCAGGCAGGGGATCACGACGTGCCGAACAAGCTGGACAACTCCCTATAAAAAAGTCCTCCAGCGACTCCAGCAGAAGGGGCTACTTTTAAAAACATTATCCTATGCAGAACAAATAAACCAAGCACAGCACCTGCGGGAATTTGCGGAACGTCTTGGCATAGAACTTTTTTTCTGCTCCATGGATGGCTTTCCCCGGTCGCGCTGCATTGATGGCGAACTTTTAAACAAGCTCCATCCGAACGGCCTGGTCTGTTCAACCACAAAGGCCAAAGGCCAGCGCGCCCACTGCGGTTGCACAGAGAGCTTGGATATTGGGTGGTATAGTCTCAAGTGCGCACACGGCTGTCTTTACTGTTACGCGGAACCGAACCAGTCGTAAACAGTGTGATGCCCGATGAAAAAAATATTGCGAACCACTATGATATATGTTAGCGTTTTCAAGTTCATTTTTGAAAAAAATGTGGGCCATTAGCTCAACTGGCAGAGCAACTGACTCTTAATCAGTAGGTTTGGGGTTCGAGCCCCCGATGGCCCACCATTTTTTTATGAAAAAACAGAAAGTTACACGCCATAAAAATTTTTTCCAGCCTGCCCACTTCGGTCTTGCTACCCTATTGCTACCAAATTTTTAATTCTTTCCAGCAATAAAAAGCCTTCAGTGTTTTTCCATCAGAAGGCCTAAATAATTTAACATATAACGCCTCGTAGTCAAAGCCACACGCAGTATAACGCAGTATCACTATAGTGGTTTAACACCAACAAGTTCAAGTAATCAAACATTGGGATTGACAAGGGAGAGCAAATTTATAGAATATAAGGTAACACGATATGCTTGTTTGAAAATTGGGTGGCGGGATGATTTTCAGACAGAAAAAAACCAATGAACCTCTCTTGGCCGCAGAACGTTGAGGCAGGCTGACAGGGGTTTTTTATTTTTTTACTGGCAACCAGCTCA
>FWPV01001566.1_pt1 | contig 24272 bp, 20 predicted proteins | sample 2228371 | NCBI WGS metagenome assembly FWPV01 (sample SAMEA103939776, study PRJEB20133) | metagenome | reverse complement strand
TACATCCAATGCGCCAGCCAGGCCTCACAATCCACGCTATCAACGGTGTACAGCCGAATCTTACCTTGCTCGATAAACCGGCCGACAGCCTCGACCATCCCGAAATCTTCGAATTCATAGAAACGGCCGCATGCCGAAGGGAAGACCAAAGTCGGTTTTCCGGCATGGCCGTAGACTTTGAATTCCATGTCTCGCCCCAGCCGTCGGCTCCACAGTTTGTAATATTCCTCCTTCATCGAGGATCCTCCACGTCATTCACCTCGCCCCCCTACGCATCAAGCCAACACGGCAGCAATCATCGCCTGCAGCTCGGCGAGATCCGGTGAACGCAAGAGATAAGCATAATTTCCCAAAGCGGGGGACAAGACATCGCTGATGGGGCCGTGATAGGGTATCCACGGCGCGTAGGAACGCAGAATGTCCTCATGAGAAAGCCGATGCGCTGCCGTCCAACGGCGGCCCACATAGGCACAGTGATAGGGAGAGGCAGCATGCGGTTGGGCATAGTTGTACATGACCACGTTCGCCCACTCCTGGTAAAGGTTCATATCGTTGGCATAGTTGAACATGTCCATCGTCAATCCACCGGGTGGACGCATGTTCACCTCCAATGCCACCCAGTGGCCATCGGCGAGCCGGAAAAATTCGATGTGGAAGAATCGCTCGCGGATGTTGAAAGCCGCCACCGCCCGTTGTCCCATCGCCTCGAGGTCCGGTGGAAGTTCGCGCAACGAGTAATAATAAAGCTCCAGGCCGGCATTGACCGTTTCCATAATGCCCTGACTGAAGAAATGGGATGTCGAAAAGACGATTTTGCCATCCTGATCAACCAGGCCGTCATAAGAGTACAGAGCACCGGAAATGAACTCTTCCAGCATATAATCCACGGGCGGCTTTTCGGCGAAGAAACGGGTCAGCGCAGCCTCATCCGCGATCTTATAGGTGGCGTTGGCGCCAACCCCAACATCAGGTTTGGCGATAACAGGATACCCCACTTCGGCAATGAAAGCGGCGGCATCCTGAAAGGTTGATACAACGCGCCCTTTAGCCGTAGGGATGTCCGCTTGGGCAAACACTTGCTTCATTTTCGATTTCTGCTTGACCCAGGTGATGTCCGTAACTTTAGGGCCGTGGATATTGAAATCGGTGCGCAGGCGCGCATCGGTCTCCAGCCAATATTCGTTGTGCGATTCGAGTCGCTTCAGTTTCCCATAACGATGGGTGAAATAGCCACAGGCGCGCAGCAGAGCCTCATACTGGTGCAAATCATCAACACGGTAATACTCGGTCAGTGCAGCCCGCAGTTCGTAATGAAGGTAATCGTAAGACGCATCCCCCAAGCCCAACACATTGGCGCCATTGCGCCGCAAGGCAACGGCAAAATTGTAGTAATTAGGCGGAAAGTGGGGTGATAGTAAAACAACATTCATCTCAACTCGTCTCCAACCCAACTCCAGTATAATACACAGAATATGGGGGGAAAGATGCGCTCCCTCCCCCCACAAAGTGATACCTTTTTTTGAGGAAAAGTCAACTCATTCTTGACCGGCGATGACCCATAACTCACCGCAGAGCACGCCGAGGCCGCAGAGACTACATAAAAAATACATTCTCTGCGCACTTTGCGCGCTCTGCGGTAAATAAATCAGGCATGTCTTGCACCATGTGGGTAATCACCAGATTCTTGAGGGATTATCGTCGCTCCCACCACACATAGATAAGGGCTTTGCCCCCATCCTCATAATACTCGACTACTACCGTGTGGTTACCCTTGGTCATATCCACTTCGGTACAATAGGAGAGTGCGTTGGAGGGATGCCACTCATCCATCACCCGCACGCCATCAACATAAAGACGCACGCCATCATCGGCCATGGCACAGAAAGCATAGTTATCTTCGTAGAAGAAGGCCTGGCGCGTCCAACGCACGCTGAAATGATCCACAGGCAGCCCGGCCACGGGTGCGCCACCACCCCATTCGAAGCCGATCTTATCATCCACCCGGGTAACGGCAGGTTTGCCCCGTAATTGATCATTGTCGAAATATTCAGCCTGCCATAGAACGGACGGCGTAGGACCGGGTGTGGAAGGCGTAGGAGTTGGCGTCTGCCCCGCGCTCCCCAAGCGCACGAATGAAAATTGGAAGATCGCCTCTCCGGTATCGTCGAAGTATTCGGCGCGCAGGAGATGGTTGCCGGCAGATAAGGTAAGATCAACCTGATAGGTCGTCTCGGCCTGCACCTGCCAGCGGTCAAGAACCAGGGCCCCGTCAACCCAGAGCCGCACACCATCATCCACCACGACCTTAAAACGATACACCCCCCCGCGGAAGTTGAGGGTGCGCGTCCAGCGTACCGAGAAGTGGTCGGTGTTAAGCCGGGTATCCGGGGAGCGTAAACCCCAGCGGAAGTTCAACGCCGCATCGTTCCGCACAAAGGTCGGCGTCCCGCTCAGATCGGGGACGTTGAAATATTCACCGCGCCAGCTCCCGGCAGCCGAGGGGGTTGGCGTAGGCGAAGGGGGGACGGTGCCCGGAATCAACAAACGCTGGCCAACGTAGATGTAGTTGAGGTTATAGAGTCCGTTTGCCTGAGCAATGGCCCAAGCCGTCGTGCCGTAACGGCGGGCGATACTGTACAAAGTATCACCTGCCTGCACGATATAGACACCGGCAGTCGGCGGCGTGGTCGTCGGAGCAGGAATGATCAACCGCTGCCCGACATAAATGTAGTTGGGATTGACTATATGGTTCGCGCGCGCCAACGCAGTGACATCCACACCGTAGAGACGGGCGATACTCAGCAGGGTCTCGCCCGGTTTGACAATATGCGTGGTAGTGCCGGCCAGGGGCGGCTGCGCGGCGACTTCACCGGCCATCACGAATAGCAATGCTGTAATACATAACAACGTCAAGGCTCTCTTCATCACCATACCTCCTGCACACCAACTCCGCTCCTGAACATTCTCTTTCGCCAACGGTCAATTCAAATGTCGATTTTTAGATGAAATGCACAAATCCCATCCCCGAACCGGCCGATCTGAACGGTCACCCTTTGTCGTCACTACAAAACCCGACCGGCCAACACCCTCATTCCTAATGATATACCCAAGACAGCCTAAAGGCAAATGGCGCACAGGTCTGAGCAACGCCAGGGCACACGCGCGACGATTTGGCCATCCCATAAAAAGAGCCCGGCATCAACGAACATGGTCTCGGGTGTATTTCAATTCAGGGGCAAAAGCCAGATAAACTTCTGATTTAACCACCGACTTCGCTGAGAACGCGGAGAAATTTTTGGTAACTCTGCGGACGCTGCGCGCTCTGCGGTGCAATCAAGGAAAAGTCGCCCCCCTTCTGAAATGCACTCCATTGGTCACTCCCCTTTTATTGTATTTTGTGTATAATGGATGACAGGGTGAAATGCAATCTCCCACAGAGTAAAGTGTTTGTCCCGTCATCTGACAAAGACATGACAATGACCACAATTCTCAGTTTGCATCCCGAAGCCGAAATTCTCAAATTGCTGCACCTGATTCTAACCCGTGCAGGCTATACACACTTATGCGCCGATGACTCGGAAACTGCCCTTGCCTTCCTACGCCATGAACATATTGATCTCTTGATCCAGAATCTTATGCGACCAAAGATCAATGGCTGTGCATTGTATCAAATTCTACAGAATGATGAGAAACTTCGCAGTATCCCTGTTCTCATTGTCACTTCACTCAACCCGGCGTATGTTCCGGAAACCTGTGCAGATTTGATCAACAAGTTGTATCCCGACAATTATCTCATCATGCCTTTCAGCCCGCAGACGCTCATCAAGGTCGTGAAAAACATTCTGGCCAGGTCAGTGGCAGAGGGTATGGTTCCGCCAGAGCATATCCATCTCCACAACCAGAAGTCATACAATAGCCTGTGGAGAAAAGAACAAGGCCCGGTCAAAAGCTGTTGTTGAAAGGGTCTCCCTTCTTCACCGCCTTTACAAGCGCCAGAAAAACAGTCCACAGAAAAATTCGATACAAAACCACCTCATTCTATGGTATAATCTTTGTACCAGGCCAAGACCAAATTGAGGAGTCTTTATGGAACTAGGGATCATCGGACTGCCCGGCAGCGGGAAAACGACCGTCTTCAATGCGCTCACCGGGGCAAATCGGCCTACAACCGTGGCCTCAACCGGGCGATTGGAGCTTTTCAGTATGGTGGTTGATGTGCCCGATCCACGGGTAGATGTGCTCAGCAAAATTTATGCACCCCGCAAAACCACCTATGCCAAAGTGACCTACACCGATATGGCCGGCCTGGACCAGAACTTAGGGAAAAGCGGCTTGAGCGGCGAATTGCGCAACAAAATCGCCCCGATGGATGCCTTTGTGCATGTGGTGCGCGCCTTCGAAAATGATCTGGTGCCTCATCCTGCCGGGAGCTTCGATCCCCAGCGCGACCTGGAGATGTTGGATGGTGAGCTGCTGCTGGCCGACATGGTTGCCGTCGAGAATCGCCTGACGCGCATCGAAGAAGGATTGCGCAAAGGTGCACGCGGTGACGAGCGCAAGGCCCTGCTGGAAAGCCAGGCCATCTTCCAACGTTTACATGCCGCGTTGGATGCCGGTACGCCGCTGCGCGATGTCGAGTTGACCGCCGAGGAAATCAGCGGCCTGCATGGCTACGGTTTGTTGACGCTCAAACCCGTCCTGGTCCTGTTGAACACCGGGGAAGACTCTCTCGACCCGGAGAAGGTGATTAGCTACCCGCACAAGAAATCCACGGTCCTCGCCATCCAGGGAAAATTGGAGATGGAGATCAGACAACTCCCCCCAGAGGAAGCCACCGATTTTATGCAGGAATTCGGCATCACGGCGTTGGCTTCGTCCCGTGTGATCCAGGCTTCCTACAAACTGGTCGGCCTCCAATCCTTCTTCACCGTCGGGGAAGATGAAGTCCGGGCCTGGAATATCCCGGTCGGGGCAAATGCCCAAGAAGCAGCCGGCGTCATCCACACCGACCTGGCACGGGGATTCATTCGGGCCGAGGTTATTGCCTATGATGATTATATGGCCGAAGGCACAATGGCCGCGGCGCGCAAAGCCGGCAAAGTGCGCCTGGAAGGTAAGGAATATACCGTGCAGGATGGGGACATTATCCATGTGCGTTTTTCGATATAAACTCTCCTGAAAAAAGGTCTGCCAACCACAAAGGACACTAAGGACTCGAAGTAAGGCCAAGGATTTTTCGTCTGACTACGTTCCACTTTATCCACCAGAATAGTTATGCAAAAGAATAAACGCAAACGCAGCGGGAAGAATGTACCTACCAGGCCTCGGCAGCGCGCCTCTGCCCGGCAGTCCATGTTGCGCGAATCCGAGATCAAGATCGAGTGGCTGTTCGTTAACCTCCGCTGGTTCTTCCTGTTAGCCGTGGCCGGCGTTCTCGGCATCCATGCTATACTGAGATCATTACAGTTTTCAAGTACCACGATCATCTTGTTAGTGATAGGCAGCATGGCCAACGTCATTACCGTCATGGCACTGCTTCAGAATACGTTTGGCAGAAGCATCCAAACCATGACCCTTATCCAAGACCTGGGGTTGTCATTGGGATTCATTGCCACCTCAGGCGGCGCGGAGAGTCCCCTGCTCTTTTTCTCGCTCATTCCCATTACCACCGCCGCCCTGCGTTTCTCGCGTTCGTATGGAATCGGCATCGTGATCGGCGTTGTCTTAGCCTATTGGGCCCTTGTCTGGTATAAGAACGATTTTTCGCTTACCGCGCCTCTCAACGAATTGCTGATGCGCTTTTTCCCCTATTTGACCGACGGCCTGGTGCTGTTGCTGGCCGGCAGTGCGGTCAGCCAAATTAGCGTGCGCATCAAACAAACCCTAATCGCCGAACGTGAGAAACAAGAGAAGGAAGCTCTGTCGGCCCTGGAATCGGCCCATCAAAAGGTGCGTCTTATCTTCGAGTTGGCCAGCACGCTCAGCGCAACGCTGAATTACGAACGGGTGCTCGAAGCTGCGCTCGATGTCAGCAACGCCGGGCTGAATGAGTTCTACACGGAGAACAGAGAGATCAACCAGATCGGCATCATCCTGCTCTTCGGTATGGATCAAACGCTGCACATCGCCAAGTCCAGAGGAACAATATCCCAGGATGAACGCCTGCGGCTGCCTGCCCAAGAAGGCGTATTAGCCGAAGCCCTCGAAAAAACCGATCCGATTGTCATCAATAGCCCGAAAGATGACCCGGAATTGGGAAAGATCGTCGCCATACAAAACTGTCAACAAGCGATTGTCGTGCCCCTGCGGGCCGGATTCGAGAGTTATGGGTTCCTGGTCCTCGCCAGTCCCGAACCCGATGTCTACACCCCTGATTTCCAGGACCTGCTCGTCGCCATCTGCAATCAGGCCGTCATGGCCCTGCAAAACGCGAACCTCTACCAGGATTTGATGGAAGAAAAAGATCGGCTGGTGACGGTAGAGGAAGAGGCTCGCAAGAAGTTGGCGCGCAACCTGCATGATGGCCCCACCCAGACCATCGCGGCTATCGCCATGCGGCTCAACTACATTCGGATCCTCCTCAAGAGTGATCCCGAAAAATCTTTGGAAGAACTCCAGCAACTGGAGGAATTGGCCCGCAAGACCACCAAAGAGATTCGTCAGATGCTGTTCACGCTGCGGCCTTTGATCCTGGAAACCCAGGGGCTGATTGCGGCGCTACAACAGCTCAAACAGAAGGTGGCCGAAACAGACCCGCTGCCGGTCATTCATCTAGAGCTGGACAAGAATGCCGAGAATGCGCTGAGCAAAGAGGCCCAGGGCGCCATCTTCTATATCACCGACGAAGCGACAACCAACGTCCGCAAACATGCTAAGGCGAAGAATCTGTGGATCCGCCTTTATCAACGCGGCTTGAATGTCATTACGGAAATCGAAGATGACGGTGTAGGATTCGATGTTGCCGCTCTGGAGGCCGACTATGCCAGCCGGGGCAGTTTGGGGATGATCAATCTGCGTGAACGTGCCACATTGGTGAAAGGCAAAACCATCATCAAGTCTACACCCGGACGAGGCACAAAAATCACCGTTACCGTCCCGGCTGTTGTGCCGGAAAACGAACTGGAGCCTTGAACACCGAAACTGCCCTGCTTGAACGCTGGCTCTGGTTGGCCACTTCCCTGGGGTTGGCGATGCTCGCCGGTGCCGTCGGCTGGTTTCTGGGAAGACCCCGCTCAAGAGGCGGCGCACCGCACTTCCCGGGGCAAACCCTTCTCGCCAACCCCTGGCTCATCCAACCTCTGCGGCTTCTCTATGCAGTCGGTATACCGGCCCTGGCGTTCCTATGGCGCGGTGTTCTCACCCCAAGCGGCTTAGGGTTGCAACAATTCTTTTGGGATAACGACCAAGTCCTCGAGATGGCGGCGGGCAATTGGGACAATTGGGTACGCGACATCGGTTGGACGTTCGCGCTGGCCGGCGGATTTGGATTGATGATATTGATCGCGGATCACACCACCCGTTCCCATATCGCCTACAGGCGCTTTGATATAGCCCTACGCGAAGCCGTCTACCATCAGGTTCACTGGGCTTTCTACCGTGAACCCTTCGTGTTGTGGCTGGGGACCGGCTTGGGGGCCTGGGGCGGCCTGGCCCTGGTGGCCATCGAGGCTTTCTTCAATCCGGCACGCTGGACCGATTTGCAATCACCGGCCCGTGGACGGGGATTCCTCATCCGCGTTGGGCTGGCGGTGCTGAGCACCCTCCTCTTCATCCAAACCCAGAACCTCTGGTTGGCCATCATCGCCGACACAATGTTGGGGTGGCTCTTAGGACAAACTCAAGAGAGGCCCGAATCCAATCATTGAGCCACAGTGCTCCCCCATATAGTACCTTATCAATCGAATCTTTGCTTTTTCGGCAAAGAAATTTTACCACGAAGGACACAAAGGATACGAAGTAAAAAACCTTTGTGTACAAAGAACACTAACAAACAAGGGTGAGCGCGTCACCCTTGTTTGTCATCCACGCAAGGCCACGCCAGATGACGCTAAACGACAATGAAGGCCAGGACAATGAGGAGCACCAACATCGCCAGCGCCAACCAAGCGATTTTCTTGAGATCGGTCAACACATAGCGATATTCCTCGACCAAATCCGTATCGGTGGCCGGCGTTTTTACCACTTCAGGCTGACGCGGAGCCGCAGCAACAACGGCTGCCTGTGTGCCGGGGCGGTGAAGCTGGGTCGCAGAAAGCCGTGGTCCCCCTTTACCCTTTTTTCTCGTTTTGTTTCCCATAATCTCCATAACTCCTTAGGTTGAACTAGGGTCTATTGTCCTCGACTTGCGAATTTTGGCAAGTGGGGCAGATGACATCTGCTTTAACAGAATGTTAACATCCCGTTGAGTTTCCCTTAATGTTAGGATGGTATAATGAACACCATATCACAGGGGTTGATCAATTTCGCAACCGTTCATTTGACTTAATGCTACAGTGTGCGATCATGCAACTCACCTGAGAGCTGTTTCCCGGTAGCGTCAACCGCTCCGGTGGTCGTAGAGGGTGAGGGAAGTAGAGGCTCGGCAAAAAGCGCCCGATTCAAACAACAACGTAGGGGAGTAAATACAAATGATGACCAGTCCAAGAAAAACCTTTGAACGCGAATTGCAATTGTTGCAAGACCAGGTCTTGATTATGGGCAGTATGGTCGAAGAAGCTGTGATGACATCCATCACACAGCTAAAAAAGCGGGACTTAGTGGGCGCACAACAGCTCATTGAACACGATATCGAGATCAACAAAAAACGCTATGCCATTGAAAGCCAAACGTTGGCCCTGATTGCCCTGCATCAGCCGGTAGCGCGTGACCTGCGCACGCTTGCCGCCATTCTGGAAATCGCCACCGAGTTGGAGCGCATCGGTGACTACGCGAAGGGAATCGCCAAGATCAATCTGCTCATCGGCGAAAAACCCTTGCTCAAACCCCTCATTGATATCCCTCTAATGGCCGAAAAGGGGTTGGCGATGTTGCGCCGCTCCTTGGATGCTTTCATCCAACAAGATGTCGAAGCTGCGCGGGCGATCCCTGAAGCCGATGATGAAGTTGACCACCTCTACGAACAGGTGTACCGCGAGCTGGTGACCTACATCCTGGCCGACCCGTCCACCCTTGAACAAGCCAACTATTTGCTCTGGGCCGCTCACAATCTGGAACGCGCCGCCGACCGTGTGTCGAACATCTGCGAGCGCATCATCTTCACCGTGACCGGAGAACTCACGGAATTCGATTCGCAGGTCAAAATCCGCAAATTCGAGGGCTGAACCTGCCGTTCCCCCGCCGTTGGGCCGCACGAGGAAACAGGGGGATAACATCTCAAACGCCGCCGCGCCGCATAAACATCGTCGGCGGTAAATTAAAGCCGTACTGCTTGAAGATGCTGTCGTTTTCAGGACGTACGCCGGTTGGGCCATGATACCCCATGACTTTGCCATCCGGCCCATCGCCTTCATCGAAAAACTTATAGATGTCCTGCATGATCACCGTCTCCCCTTCCATCCCCAAAATCTCGGTGATGTTGGTGACTTTACGGCTGCCATCGCGTAAGCGCGCCGCCTGAACAATCATATGAATGGCCGAGGCGATCTGCTTGCGCACCGAGGTCAGGGGAAGATCAACACCGGCCATCAACACCAGCGTCTCCAAACGTGAGATGCAGTCACGCGGAGAGTTCGCGTGAATGGTTGTCATACTGCCATCGTGGCCGGTATTCATCGCTTGCAGCATATCCAAAGCCTCCCCACCACGGCACTCCCCCACCACAATACGATCAGGACGCATGCGCAACGCATTGATAACACATTGCCGGATAGTGACTTCGGTGGGGCTGAGGGGATTGGGTTTTTTGGTCTCTAAGCGCACCACATTCCGCTGACGCAACTGTAACTCGGCCGCATCTTCAATGGTTACGGTGCGCTCATGTTCTGGAATATAACCGGAAAGGATATTGATCAGCGTCGTCTTGCCGGAGCCGGTGCCCCCCGAGACGATGATATTGCGTCGGGAGACAACGGCTGCCTCCAACAAGCGCACCATGTCCTCGTTCAAGGAACCGAAACGCAGCAAGTCGTTGATGGTAAGCCTTTCTTTGGAAAATTTACGGATCGTGATATTCGGCCCGTCAATGGCGCATGGACGGATGACGGCATTCACACGCGAGCCATCGGGCAAACGGGCATCAATCAACGGATGGTCAACACTCACCGGGCGGCCTAAAGGCAAGACAATGCGCTTGATGATGCGCTCCACATGATCGTCGTCCAGAAACTTATACCCTGTTTCGCGCACCCGTCCGTTCTTTTCCACAAAAATAATGTAAGGCCCGTTGACCATAATTTCGGTGATGTCGGTACGGTCAACAAGGGGCTGAATGGGGCCAGAACCGAAGACCTCATCCATCACGCGCGCTATAAATTCTTCCTGGGAAATCATCGGTGGAAGGCGGAAATTCGCACTGCCGATCAGTTGCTGCAGACGCTCCAGCGCCACTTTCTCATTTTCGGGCGTACGTTCTACCGGCAAGTCCAACGAAATACCCGGGGCAACAAATTTCTGGCGTAGATTGTCGGCAATCTGGAGCTGCATGCGCAACAATGCCGCCTCTTTATCACTGATAAAACCACGCTGCCGGGGCGTCCCCGGCGGTTCCGGCTCAAGAGGGCGGAACATAGGATCAGGTTCTTCCGGTTTCTCCGCCTTGGGTTTTGGCGCCGCCGGCGCAGGCGCAGGCCCCGGTGGAGATGCGGACTCCAATTGATCACGGCGTTTGAACAGTGACATTGTATGCCTCCCGGCAGTAAAACTCAGGAATCGCAAAAATGGCTTGTGGAAATGATAACATAATTCGGCGCACGTGTCAATTGTGGCTCTCACCTGATTCAAACCGTAAGGCATGTGACTGAACCTGCAGCACGCCCCGATCATGTAAATTAAGCAAAAAGAACAATCTGCGTGAATCTGCGAAAATCGGCGTCCGGCAGCCTCTGAACCATTTTCGTCTTTGGTGGAGAGCGCAGTTCATGTTGTCTGCTGAGCAGTTACTTTTTATGTATCTCTGCGGCCTCGACATGCTCTCTGCGGTGCGATATGGGTCATCACCGGGTCCGCCCCCCTTGATTTACCCAAATCCTCCCCTATAATAAATGCAGAATGACGAAAACGACCCTCAGACGACCGGACTAAAGACTACCAGACTAAAGGCTAATGATGAACAAGGTCAAATATACTCTATGGCTAAGGCTTGTTTTGCTCGCGGCGGCAATGAGTGGCTGTGCCTACAACACATTGGCCCAAAGCAGTACCACGGTAAGCATTGTTCCCCCTACTGCCACACTTGACGTCGGGAAAACCATTGAGCTGCTCGTGCAGGTCGAAAATGTCAACCAGCTCTCCGGCGCAGAACTGTCGCTCGTGTTTGATCCGACAATCCTGGAAGTGGTGGATGCTAATCCTACCATGCCGGAAACACAAATCGCCCCGGGCGATTTTTTACAGCCCGGCGACGATACTATCAACGCGGTTCAAAATGGCTTGATCGAATACGGGGTGAAACAGAAGAGAAGTGGGGCACCGGTCAGCGGCAGCGGCGTACTCGCCAAGATCACCTTCAAAGGCAAAGCTGCCGGAACATCCAATATCGCCTTCATTGACGTCTTGCTTACCGACCACAACGACTATCCTATTCGTGGCACACCGGTCAACGGTAAACTCACCGTCATAGGGGCTTCCGTTACCGAAGCGCCGGCCTCTCAAGAGGACTTGCCCACCTACACGCCGACCGCAGTTGCGCCGACTGCCACACCGTCTCCACCCACCCCCACACCCCATCAGCCCTCCCCGACAGCATCCACTGCGCCACGACCGGCATGCCTTACGGCATCAGTCGGTGGCTACGATTGCACTACCATCCAGGGATACCATGTAGTTCAACGTGACGAAACGGTTTATGCCATCGCCCGCGCTTATAGCACCGACCCCTGTGCCATCGTGACATGCAATTATCTGACCAACCCGCGCTTGATTCATCGCGGCAACATGCTGGCCATTCCCTACGCGCCCTGGTCACCGCCCCCCGGGCCGACGGCGCAGCGACAATTTATCCCCAGCTTGATGCCGGCGCCGGCCCCTACCCCAGAGCCTGGTTGTAAAACATATTACACCGTGCAACCACACGAGACCCTCTTGGCCATCGGTCTGCGTTATAACGTCAACATCTGGGATATTGCCCGTGCCAATCGCATCTATAACTTGAACCTCATCCATGCCGGGCAAGTCTTGTGTATCCCTTGAAAAATTCGCCGGCGCGAGAGCCCGTCAGGTGAAAATTCGGCCCGCCGGGCTTGCGCCGGCTTCTCGTGCCATCAACGGACGTAGTGATATAACCCTACCCCGAAATAGACACGCTCATCTATCATCTGCGCATGGGTGTCTAACCACTGCTTGACCAATTGCCGTTCATCCCACATCGTCACTTCGGAATACACTAACCACACGCCACGGGCATTGCCGAGTAGTGCCGTCAGCTCCTTATCCACATAAGACATATCCACCAGGTAGCGGCCATCGTCGCTCTTCCAATTGGTAAACGGCGCTTCGGCCCACGGGTCCAACGGCCGCCTGGCGTAGTATTCCATAACGTAATGGTTGTAGGGTATCTGGAACAGCAGCAATTCATCAGCCGTCCGCGCCGTCTCAAGGAAGGACGTGGCCAGGTGAAATTGAGGTTTGAGCGGATACACTACCTGGTGATAGAGACCGATAGCATTTGAAAACAGGACATGCCACACCAAAATCAAAGCCAGGCGGCGTCGAAAGCGAGAGAATGCCGTCAATCCCTTTGCCGCCAGCAGATAAAAGGCCGGCGCCGTCCAAATGAGATAGCGGTCGGTGAAAATCGGCCCGCGCAACGAGAGTAGCCAGATCACCAGCAAGGGAACGAGTAACCAAAGGCATAGTTGCCATAGGCGTCTAACGCATCGCTGACATAGAAGTCCTCCCACCCCTACTAAAACTAAAATGGCGGCCCAAATCTTTATATAGACCAGAACAGGCTCAAGGATATAACTCTGTGCCATCCCGGCCGTCCAACCGCTAAAAAGAATGCCCAGCATTTGGCCCAGAGAATAGGCCGGGAAACCGGTTTCTCGCTCATGGGATAACAGCGGTAAAACCCAGCGTAGCAGCGGCAAATAGGGCACGCTCAACAACAACCCGATGATCAACGCGCCACACCAGGCCCGTTCGTGCCGCCGTGGATGTAGCCAGAACCACAGTACTTCCACAGCAATAAGCAACGCCGCTAAAAGGTGGCTGTAGAAGGCGAACATCGTCGCTAACAGCACCGTCAGCCAGCGGTACCAGGTGGGACGAACACAGGCGCGATCCAGCGTATAGAGCGCCAACAGAGCAAGCATGGGCACCCAACTATACATCTTAACCTCTTGCGCGTACCACACCATATACGGGGATAGGGCAAGCAGTAACGCGCTCCATAAAGCCGTCCCCTCGTCAAACAGCCGTCTTGCCAAGCCATACAGGAGTGCCACGCTCATCAGTCCCCACAGCAACGAGAAGTAACGCAACGCAAAGACAGAATCCCCCACCAGGGCGATCCATATCCGCAAGAGGGGGGAATAGAGCGGGCCGTTCCAACCGGGACGCGAGAAGTTCTGCAAGATTTCGCCCAACGGCAGCAACGCAAAGCGCCACTGATCCACTTCATCACGCCACATCCCCTGGGCAGTCAACCCACCGAGGCGCAGCAGATAAGCCAGTCCCAAGATCGTTGTCCGGGTCACGCGCGTCAGTGTGGAAATATCGCGCTTAATCTGATGACGTTCTAACATTGCCAAATCCTCCGCCCTCAAATATAGTACAGGTTAGGGTGGAAGGCAACAGGCTATATGTGGACTTCGGACCATTTTTGTCAGCAGATTGAGCAGATTAAGCAGATTTTTATCTCTTATTTTCAATCTTGAATAAGTAATCAGTAATCAGTAACCAGTAACCAGTAAACCAGCAACTAGCAACCAGCAACCAGCAACCAGTAACCAGCAACCAGCAACCGACTACCAGACTACATTCAAGGGAGGGAGCTATGTCAAAAAGTCTGAATGTTTTGAGTGAATTTACATACACCGTTCCCGGTATCGAGCGAGGATATGCGGGACAAACACTTTACGTCAACGTTGGTGACGGCAGCATCATGGCGAAACCGGTCACGGAAGAAATGAAGACAAAATTCGTCGGCGGACGTGGCTTCGATCTGTGGTTGCTGTGGCATGCCGTGTGCGATGATACCCGCTGGAATTCACCCGAAAATGAAATCGTCATCGCCTCTGGCCCGTGCGGAGGAATTACCCAGTATCCCGGCTCCGGGAAATCCATCGCTGCGACCATCTCACCGCTCACCGACATTGTGATTGATAGCAACGCGGGCGGGCATTTCGGGCCGTACCTCAAGTTCGCCGGCTGGGATGCTATCGAAGTCCAGGGCAAGGCCTCTGCCGAGGTCATCGTCTACGTGGACGGGCCGGCGGGTGTAGTACAACTCCTGGCTGCGCCCGACGACTGCCCTACCGATACGTACGAATTAGGGCCGTGGCTGTTGGAACACTTCGCCGCAAACGACAAGGACCAACCGTTCGTATCGTTCGTCACCGCCGGACGCGGGGCCGAACATGCCCTGATGGGCTGCCTCAACTTCAGCCTCTATGATCGCAAGCGCCGCGCCCTACGCTACAAACAAGCCGGACGCGGCGGGATCGGCACCGTCCTGCGCCACAAGAAAATCAAGGCGCTGGTCGTACGCACGGCGCCCTTCAAAGGTGATGCAAACCATCCTGCCGACCTCGAACGACTCATCGAGACCGGTGCACGGATGCACGAAGAAATTAACACCTACGATCCCATCCAGAACCGTATGCGCAACCGCGGCACACCGTACCTGGTGCAGATTATGAGCAATTACGACCTGCTGCCCGTGCATAACTTCCGCTACGGCTCCCATCCGGAGGCATCCAAAATCAACGGTGATGTGTGGGAGACCTACTTCACCCAGGGCCTGCCCGACGGTTGTTGGTATGGATGTACCGTCGCCTGTGCGCACAATGTGGACCGCTACCAGGTCCGCACCGGCCCCTACCGGGGCCAATACGTCAGCGTGGACGGCCCGGAATATGAGACCGTCGCCGGCGTCGGCAGTAACTGCGGGATTTTCGAACCGTGGGCCATTCTGGAAATCAACTTCTACTGCGACGCTTACGGTATAGACACGATCTCCTTCGGCACGGCGATGGCATTTGTGATGGAATGCTATGAGGCCGGCATCCTCGATGTGGAGAAGACCGGCGGCCTTGACCTGCGCCCCGGCCATGCCGAGGCCGCGCTAGAAGTCTTACACCAAATGGCGCGTGGTGAAGGCTTTGGGCTAATTTTCGGGCAGGGGACGCGGCGGATGAAGCACTATTTCGTCGAACACTACGGCGCCGATCCGCACTTCGTGAACGATATCGGTATGGAAGCAAAGGGATTGGAGTATTCGGAGTACATTTCCAAAGAGTCACTGGCACAACAAGGCGGCTACGGGCTGACCAACAAGGGTCCCCAACACGATGAGGCATGGCTGATCTTTATGGACCAGGTCAATCACCAACTGCCGACCTTCGAAGACAAAGCCGAGGCATTGCACTATTTCCCGATGTGGCGGACGTGGTTCGGGCTGTGCGGCTTCTGCAAGCTGCCGTGGAATGATGTGATCCCACCGGAGAACGCCTACACCCCTGAACCGGCGAAGATTATGGGGCATGTGCTGAACTATGTCAATATTTTCAGCGGCGTGACCGGCCAGGAAGTGACGCCGGATGACCTGATCACGATGTCCGAGCGCGTGTACAATTTCCAGCGCGTGTTCAACATTCGCCTGGGCAAGGGCCTGCGCATCCACGACGCCACCCCCTACCGCTCAATGGGGCCGGTGACAGAGGCCGAGTATCTCTCCCGTCAAGAGCGCTACGACAACCAACTCCGCGAGTGGCTGGACGTTGATCCTACCACCATGACGCTCCAGGAGAAAATGGCTGCCCACCGCACCTACCGTACTGCGCAGTATGAACGCCTCACCGATGCCGTCTACGCCCGCCGCGGCTGGACCAAGAACGGCGTCCCAACAGTAGAAAAACTGCGCGCCCTGGGCATTGACTACCCCGATGTAATCGCCGTTGTGGAAAAACATTTGTAGCCCTCAGCTATCAGCGATCAGCTTTCTGGTAAAGCTGATCGCTGAAAGCCGAACGCCGATCGCTAACCATGATCACCATCAACAAAAAGCATACCCTTCCCTGGCGCGAAGGAATGACCGTGCGCGATGTGCTGACGACGATGAATTACACCTTTCCGCACATCATCGTCGTCATCAACGGCGTGATAGTGCGCCACGACACCTACGAGACAACGCCGATCCCCGACAACGCGGACGTGCGCGTCGTCCACATGATTGCGGGTGGGTAGAGACATCCTTCTCTCTCTAGCAACACAGCCGCAACCACGATGCAACACGTTTTCGGCCACAACGTGATATACTATTCAGTCAGAATCAGGACGCAGATTCTCGCAGATCCACGCAGATCATTCTTCGCGCAGGCAAAAATCTGCTCAATCTGCTTAATCTGCTGACAGAAACAAACTTTTTTCATCAAAGGAGCTATTTTCGGAATAGCTATTTTCAGAGGAGGGGAATGACACTCAGACATCGAGCCTTATTATTGGTTATCCCTTTACTGGCCATCACGGTGGTATCCACGGCTGCCGTCATCGCCGCAGTAGGAAGGCGTGCCATTATAGATCAGACTATGGCCGACGACATCATGCTCACCGAACAGTTCGCCTACGCCGTCGAAGTGGGCGAGGAAATCTGCGTCGAACTGGAAGCGATTTACGCCCGGCAGCAAGCAGCCAAAAGCACACTGGCCCCCTTCCTCGCTATCCTTGCCCAGGCAACCAAGCAAACACCGCAACAAGTCGAAGCACAATTGAACCAGGCTCTGGCAATCTCCATGCTGGAAGACTTCGCAGCACGGCGGATGGGGGAAGGTGTCTGGTTGGGACAGTTCACCGACCGGTTGATTAGCGAAAACGTCGCTGCGATCTGGGTCGTCAATCAAAATCTGGACTTATTGGCCGAAAGAATCGCCCCCACCGTAAGTCTCGATGCCGTACACAAGGAGAAAAACCGGCACCTACTTCAGACAACGATGCGCGAGAACGCCGTCCAAGCGGAGTATGACGGCATCCATATCATGGTCGCCGCGCCTCTCGCGGACACGCAAGACAAAACGCACGGGGCCGTCCTCATCTATTACCCCGCGACCCACGTCCGGCAAGCCCTGAACCGCCAACTGCGCCTGACGGCCCTCGTCGCCATCATCGCTCTCGGCGTAGGAGCGCTGGCGACGGTATGGGTCTCCCAGAGCCTATCTCGCCCGCTCTTGAGCCTGACCGAAGTCGCCCAACAGATCGAATCCGGCGATTATACCCTTGAACAGGCAGAAGCGCTGCAGAAAACCACGGGCAAGAGTGAACTCAGCCACTTGAGCCGTCTCCTGGGCAGAATGGCGCAGGAGATCATCCTGCGTTTCCGTGAGACGCTGCAACGGTACGCCGAGATCCAGACCGTCTACCAGATCGCCCAAGCCATCACCGCCAGCAGTACGGACCCGAACGAAACCTTGCAGACGATTCTGGAACGTGTAGAACACATCATCCCTTACGAGGGTGGTGAGATCTGCCTGTACGTCCCGGAAGAGAACGGCCTGCGCGTGCGCGCGTGGCGCGGACAATCCGGCTTCGACACACGCGGGAGGCTTTACCTGATGGGAGAAGGGTTTACCGGCGGCATCGCCGCGCGCCGCGATAGCCTGCTGGTCGCCGATATTGAGCAACATCCCACGATCAAAGCCGTCCACACGCAGATAGGTGAGAAATCCTTCGTGCGCAGCTTTGTGGGCGTCCCCCTGTTAGTCGGTGAGCGGCTGGTAGGGACGTTGGAACTGGTCAGCGTCGAACCCAATCACTTCAACGAGCACATGAAGCAGCTTTTGGAGACGATCGCCCTGCAAGCCGCGGTCGCCATCGAAACCGCGCAACGGGTGGAAAAACGTGAGCGCGAGTTGCAGGAGGAAATCGCGCATTTGAAACTGGTCATCCAGATCAACGAAGAACGCCGCACCCGCCAGGTCGCCGAAGTGACCGAAACCGAATACTTTCAGGACTTGCAGCGGCGGGCACATAACCTGCGAAAGGGGAAACAATGACACTCTCGGGATTCGCCATTGCGTTGAAAATTCTGATGTTCTTTGGAATGTTAATCGGGTTGGCGGGAATGGTCGTTCCCGTCTTTCCGGGCGTTACCGTAATTTGGGCGCTAACTTTGCTCTATGGGCTGATCTTCGGTTTCCACGCCGGCGGCGCATGGTTTTTCGGCGTGCTCACCCTGCTGGCGGTCATCGGCTGGGGCATAGACAATGTGTTGATGGGCAGCAAGGCTAAGTTGAGCGGCGCGCGTTGGTCATCTCTCGCCCTGGCCTTTGTGGCCGGTTTTGTGGGCAGCATCTTCCTCACACCCCTCGGCGGGATCATCATCACCTTACTCGCGCTCTATCTGGGGGAGTACCTCCACCGGCACGACCGCGCGGAAGCCTGGCGCATCACCAAAGAGATGGCGCTTGGCTGGGGCTGGTCGTTTATAGCCCGTTTCGCCATCGGCATGACGATGATCGGCCTGTGGGCGATTTGGGCGTGGTAGGCGCGCTTTTTTATCCACGGCTAAAGCGGAGGACGCGGATTTTTGGAGTGGCGAGGCGCCCACCCGCCCCCTCTGCCGACAGGCATTATGACTCGGGTTTGACTTTTTGCGCCACTTTGGCAAACAGATCACCGATACGCTGCACGGTTTTCTCATCCGCCAGCGCCGCATCCACCTTATCGGCCTCGGCGGGACGTTTGGCTTTGATGTAATCCACGGCCGTTTCCAGCACCGCCCGCGCATCTTCATCTGAAAGGCCGGCAATCTGCGCCAGGCGTTTAATCAAGCCCTCCAGGCTGTCCATTACTTCTTTTTGCTCAGAAGGCTCCCCAAACTTCCTATCCCCTTATCAATAAGTTGGCCGGCCTGGGATAACACAGCCTCGTTCGAGAGCACTGCCTCGAGTTGGCCGGCAATAGGAGCGGGTAACTTTTCCTTGAGAAATCCCAACACGGTCTCTACGGCAGCTTTGGCTTGCGCCTCGTCAATGTTAGCCTTGCTCGATACTAGCTTGATCAACTCATCCATACTCACTTCTCCTTTATTCAAATATTAAAGTCGACTCTCCCGAAAAAGTCCTTCTCACCACAAAGGACACTTTTGTGTCCCTTGTGGTTTTTGCAGTGAAGTCAAAGTTGAATCAACATCGCCATCAGAATACTACAACACAGCCTATTATATGCCAGAACGGCGATTTATACCAGGCGCACGGGATAACTCTCTCTGTCAAAGATGTTTGCAGATTCGCGCAGATCGTTCCTGGCGCATTCAAAAATCTGCTCAATGTAAGTAAAACAAGGTCTTAGCGCGGTTGACGGACTGCTATTCTGAGGTACACTTCACATTCAGTTTTTTTAATGTACAGGACATCGGTAAGAGGTGCATCATTGAACAGAAAACGATTCTTCGCCATGATCTGTATCCTTCTAGTGATCCTCGGCAGTGGATTCTGGATGAGTTTGCCCGGGCAGGTGGCCGCCCGCACACAAACTATGACCGACCTGCCGATCTACTTTTTTTGGGGAGACGGCTGCCCACATTGCGCAGAAGAAGAGCCTTTTCTGAAAGAACTGACAAGACGTTATCCGGATATCCGCCTCTACAAGTATGAAGTATGGTATCACCCCGAAAATCGCACCTTGATGGAGCAAATGGCCACGGCCATGAACTTCAAACCAAGCGGTGTACCGGTCACCATTATCGGGGATCGTTACTGGATCGGGTTCACGGCGCAATATAAATCCGATATGGAAGCGCAGATCAAGCGCTGTCTAGCCGAATATTGTCCGGATCGGGGTGTGGGCATCATCCCCGAACGCAAAGCCCAACTCCCCCTTGCAAACCCCACCGCCTCAGAAGACAATACACCGGCTTCCAGCACGATCAACATCCCCTTGATCGGGCCGGTCAATCTCGAATCGCAGTCTTTGCTGGTCAGCACGCTTTTGATCGCTTTTGTGGACGGCTTCAATCCCTGTTCATTGTGGGTGCTCTCCATCCTGTTGGCATTAACGTTGAACACCGGTTCACGCAAAAAGGTTTTCATCATCGGTGCCGTCTTCATCACCGTAACGGCCGCCGTGTATGCGTTGTTCATTGCCGGTTTGTTTACCGTGTTCACCTTCGTCAGCTTCTTGAGCTGGATGCAAGTCCTCGTCGCATTGCTGGCCCTGTTTTTCGCCTCGGTCAACATCAAGGACTATTTTTGGTATAAAGAGGGTCTTTCTTTTACCATCGCCGACGAGAAAAAGCCGGGCATCTACAGAGGCATCCGGCGGATTTTGCAGGCCGGCGATTCGCCCTGGGCGCTGATCAGTGCCACTTTTGCCCTGGCCATCGGTGTCTCGGTGGTGGAATTCTCCTGTACCGCAGGGTTCCCCGTGCTGTGGACCAATCTCCTGACAGCGCAGCAGGTGAAGACGTTGGCTTTTGTGCTGCTCCTGCTGCTCTACATGGCGATCTACCAAATCGACGAAATCGCCATTTTTCTCGCCGCCGTGTTCACCTTAAGGACCAGCCGCCTGGAAGAAAAGCACGGGCGCATCCTCAAGTTGATCGGCGGCATGCTGATGCTCACGTTGGCGGTCGTGATGCTCGTCAAACCGGCCCTGATGAACAAGCTGAGTAGCTCGCTCCTGATCTTCGGCGTGGCTTTTACTGCCGCGCTGCTGGTGCTCCTGTTGCACCGCAAAGTCCTGCCGCACTACGGCATCTACCTCGGTTCGGAAGTCAAACCCAAACGTGGCCGCGCCGGTCAACATCGAAAGAAGCGGAGGAAATAATGTCCCTACCCCATGATTATGTCGAACGTGTGTATGCCGGCGTCCTCGGCAAGATCATCGGTGTATATTTAGGACGGCCTTTCGAGGGCTGGCCTTACGCACGCATTATGCACGAACTGGGCGAGATCAACTATTACGTTCACGAACAATGCCATACGCCCCTCATCGTCACCGACGACGACATCACCGGCACGTTCACCTTCCTGCGCGCCTTGCCCGACTACGGCAACACGCCGGACTTGACCCCCGCGCAGATCGGACGTACCTGGCTGAACTACCTCATCGAAGAACGTACGATCCTGTGGTGGGGTGGCCTGGGCAACTCGACGGAACACACCGCCTACCTGCGCCTCAAGCACGGCAGCGAAGCGCCGCGCAGCGGTTCGATGGCGCTGAACGGCAAAGTCGTCGCCGAGCAGATCGGTGCGCAGATTTTCATTGACGGGTGGGCTATGGTCGCGCCGGGCGACCCGGCGCTGGCAACAGACCTGGCGCGCCGCGCGGCAAGTGTCAGCCACGACGGTGAGGCCATCTACGGAGCACAGGTCATCGCCGCGATGGAGTGACTGGCCTTTGTGGAGCCGCGTATCGGCGTTCTGTTGGATACGGCGGTCACCTTCATCCCCAAAGACTCCGTCATCTACCGAATGATCGCCGATATCCGTGAGTGGCGCAGCACCACGCCCGATTGGCGCGAGGCGTTTGGCCTGCTCGCAGAGCACTACGGCTACCACAAATACGGCGGCAATTGCCACATCGTTCCCAATCATGGGCTGATCGTGTTGAGCCTGCTGTGGGGTGACGATGATTTCCAAAAAACGCTGATGATCGTCAATACTTGTGGCTGGGACACCGACTGCAACTCCGGCAACGTCGGTTGTCTGATGGGCATCAAAAATGGCCTGGCGGGCCTCGATGCCGGCCCGGACTATCGCGGCCCCGTCGCCGACCGGCTCTACCTGCCCACTGCCGACGGCGGGCGCGCCATCACCGACGCCGTGACCGAAGCCTACCACATCATCAACTGCGGGCGCGCCCTGGCGGGCGAAGCGCCGCTTGCCCCAAAGGCCGGGGCACGCTTTCACTTCGATCTGCCGGGCGCGGTGCAAGCCTGGCTGCCGGAAGACAGCCTCGAATCCAAAGGCACGCTAACCCTAGAAAATGTCGCCGGGCATAGCCTGCGCGGCGCACGCAGCCTGGCCTTGCGCTACCACGGCGTCGCCACCGGGCGTCCGGCGCGCGCGGCGACGGCGACGTTCACACCGCCGGCAGCGGCGAATATGCCCGGCTACGGTCTGCTGGCCTCCCCCACCCTCTATCCAGGGCAGACCGTGCGCGCGCGGCTGTGCGCCGATAGTGACAACGTCACGCCCGTTACGTGCGGGCTGTACCTGCGCTTCTACGGCGATGGCGACCGGTTGGAGCGTGTTAGCGGCCCATGCGTCACCCTCACCCCTGGGGCCGCCCACGAATTCACATGGCGGATTCCCCCTATGGACGGCAACCCTATCGCCGAGATCGGCGTTGCAATCAACAGTGCGCGACGGGCAGATGGTGTCATTTACTTGGATTACCTGACATGGGACGGCGCACCGGATGTGACGCTGGCGCGGCCGAATCACACCGGCACAATGTGGCAGCGTGCGTGGGTTAACGGCGTAGATCAATCGCTCCATTGGGGGGAAACGTACCGACTGATCCAGAACGAGGGGGTCGGTTTGCTCATCCAGGGGACGCGCGAGTGGAAAGATTATCGCGTCACCGCCGATGTAATACCGCACCTGGTAAAGTCAGCCGGTATCGCGGCTCGCGTGCAGGGGATGCGGCGCTACTATGCCTTGCTCGTGTCCTTCGCCGGCGAACCACCGCTGTCCAAACTCCGCCTGGTCAAGGTTCTCCATGACGCCACCACGCTCGCCGAAATGGATTTCCCCTGGGCGTTTGGCGAGACCCACACGTTATCGCTGGAAGTCGTCGGCGCGACGCTACGCGCTTGGGTTGATGCTGTGCCGGTGTTCACCACAACCGATGCGGAGCAATCCCTGGCAGACGGCGCTGTGGCCCTGGTCTGCGAAGAAGGCCGCATGGCGACCAACGTGGTCACCATACAACCGGCATAACTGCTCACCGATAACGCCGGCCACCGCTTTCGACGATGGCCGGCGTTTGGAGTACGATGTCGTTCAAGGTGCACTGGCCCGGACGATGAGTTCCGGCTTCACAATGATCATGCGGCACTCATCGGTACAGCCGCCGATACGGTTGAGTAACATCCCCATCGCCTGGGCCCCCATCTCATAGCGGTTGACCCGACATGTAGTCAGGGGGGGCGTAACGAGCGCGGCCAAGGGAATATCGTCATAACCGGCAATGGCCACATCACGGGGCACGGCACGGTGCAACCGCGCCGCCGCCTGTAGCGCGCCGATGGCGACCAGGTCATTGTAACAGAATAACGCCGTTATTTCGGGGCAGTCAGTCAGCAACGCCTGCGCGGCTTGCATACCGCCTTCCACCGTCGGCGGACAAGGTCGCAGCCACTCCGAAGCATAAGGCGCGCCGGCAGTCTGCAAGGCCGCCTTGTATCCCTCGACCCGCTTCTGGGCACTCCACGAAATCGGCGGACCACTGAGGAAGCCGATTTTCGTATGGCCGGTCTGCAAGAAATGCCGCGTCAACATTTCTCCACCCAGTTTATCGTCAATCAACACCGTGGCAAAGTCGGCACAGAGACGGTTGACAAGAACCACGCTGGCATGGGAGGCCAACGCAGTTTTGAGGGTCATTTCATCAAGGCGTGAGCTGCACAGCAGAACACCATCCACCCGCCGCTCTTCCAGCGAGCGCAGCAGGGCCACCTCACGCTGCGGGTCCTCATCGGTATTGCATAAGAAAACGCTGTACCCCCTGGCATAGGCATGGTGTTCTGCACATCGAGCCACATCGGCGAAAAAGGGGTTGGCAACATCGGGAACGACCAAGCCCAACGTATAGGTACGTTGGGTTGCCAGTCCCCGCGCAATGCCGCTCGGACGGTAACCCATCTCCTCGGCAATACGCAACACCTGCGCGCGTGTTTCGGGGCGGATTTCACCCCGCCCGTTAATGGCACGGGAAACTGTTTGGCGCGACAC
>FWPV01005815.1_pt1 | contig 24275 bp, 21 predicted proteins | sample 2228371 | NCBI WGS metagenome assembly FWPV01 (sample SAMEA103939776, study PRJEB20133) | metagenome | reverse complement strand
TCCGAAAGTCGATCTGTCATCCCTTCACTCGTGCCAATACCGGTGACAACACCCCCGCAATCCTCCATACAGAGGTTGTACCGGGTGATCGGGTGAAGATCACGGTGGCGCCTAAAGGCGGGGGAAGTGAGAATATGAGCCGGGTGGTCATGCTCACGCCCTCGGATGGCATTGAAGGTATAAAGCGTTATGTCGTTCAGCGGGTTAAAGAATCGGGTTCAAATCCCTGCCCTCCAACCATTGTTGGAGTTGGAATCGGTGGCACCTTTGAAATGGCGGCTCTCCTTGCCAAAAAGAGCCTTCTTCGGCCTCTTGGTAGCAAGAACCCGGATCCGGACCTGGACAGACTCGAGGCCGAGATGTTGGAGGAGATTAATCGATTGGGGATCGGTCCACAAGGATTAGGGGGAAGAACAACGTCGCTGGCCGTGCATATCTTAATGATGCCTTGCCACATTGCCAGTTTCCCACTGGCCGTGAACATCCAGTGCCACGCCCAGAGACATAAAGAGGTAATGATTTAGGGAGATGGGGAGATGAGGAGGTGGGGGATAAAAAAATAGTCACCCCATCGCCCAATCCCCCTATCTCCCCGTTGTTCGTTTAATGGAGGATGTATGACCGAGCCTATTCGCTTAAGAACTCCCTTGACCGATGAGGATGTGGAAGGATTGAAGATCGGCGACCGCGTCTTGATCAATGGCGTCATCTATACCGGACGGGATGCGGCTCATAAAAGACTGTTCGACCTCTTAAAGGAAGGGAAAGAACTTCCTTTTAACATTCGAGGCCAGATCATCTATTATGTTGGCCCGACCCCTCCAAAACCGGGTCAGGTCTTCGGTTCCGCAGGTCCCACGACGAGCTACAGAATGGATGCCTATGCTCCTGCCCTGATCGAAAAAGGGTTGAAAGGCATGATCGGGAAGGGAATGCGATCGGAGTCAGTCAAAGAAGCCATGAAGAAGGGCAAAGCGGTCTATTTTGCTGCCACCGGCGGCGCGGGTGCCCTACTGGGGAAGAAAGTGAAAAAAGCGGAAGTGGTGGCCTACGAGGATCTTGGTCCGGAGGCGATTCGAAGATTAGTGGTGGAGGACCTTCCGGTCATCGTCATTAATGATGTGAGAGGGAATGATCTCTATATTGAAGGAGAGAGGAGATATCGGCAAGGGTAAAGGGGAGACTTTCTGGCCGATGGCATCCCTCGCCCTTATTCGTCAACTCACCCAGACATGTTTTATAATTAAATTGTGAGATGAGATTTGGAGCACCTTTATGAAGATCGAATTGAACCGTAATCAAGTTCATAACGAATTTACCAAGAAGGTAGAATTGATCAGCGGACAGAACCTCTTTGCCTGTTACCAATGCGGGAATTGCACGGCAGGCTGTCCGGTCTCTTTTGCCATGGAGGTGGGACCTCACGAGGTGATTCGATATACCCTCCTTGGCCTTGAAGAGGAGGCGCTGAAAGTCAATACGTTTTGGCTCTGCGCCTCTTGTCTCCAATGCACATCGAGGTGCCCAAAAGGGATTGACATCGCCAGGGTCATGGATGCATTGAGAATGGTCATCCTGAGAAAGAAAGAGCGAAGGGATTATATTCATCCTTCAGAATTTCCAGAAGGATTTCTCGAAAAGGTTCCACAGATTGCCTTTATCAGTGGATTCAGGAAGTTTCTTTCTTAGAAGCAAAGAGCGGAGGGCATAGAGTAAGGCGTTTCTTTATCACTCTATGTCCCAAGCCCTCTGCCCTGTGCCGTGTTAGGAGTCAATGATGGATTATCTCTATTTCCCAGGGTGTACCCTTTATACGAAAGCGAAAAATTTTGACCTGACAGCTCGGAACTGCTCCCTTCTCTTGGGATTTGAGTTGAAGGAACTGAAAAGTTGGACTTGCTGTGGAGCGACCTTTCCGTTGGCTACGGATAACCTTATGGCGCTACTTCCACCTTCTCGTATTCTGGCTACGGCGAGAGAAGAAGGAACAGCCCTGACCACGCTCTGTGCTGTCTGTTTTAATGTGATCAAAAGAACGAATCGCTTGCTTCAAGAAGATGGAGAGAAGAGAGACAAGATCAACAATTTTATTGAAAAGGATTACCAGGGCGATCTCCAGGTCCTCCACTACTTGGAGATTCTGAAAAAGGAGGTCGGTTTTCCTGAGATCAGGGAAAACTTGAAAAAGCCTTTAGAAGGATTGAAAGCCGCCGCTTATTACGGATGTATGCTCCTTCGGCCTTTTGAAGAGATGAGGTTTGATGATAAAGAAAAACCGACTCTGTTTGAAGAATTCCTTGAGTCCCTGGGAGCAAAAGCCATTGAATTCCCATACAAGATTGAGTGCTGCGGCTCTTTTCAGTCCGTGGGCTCCCCCGATGTGGCGACGGAATGTGCCTATAGGATCCTGGGTTCAGCGATTAAAAATGGGGCAGAGACGCTGGTCTCGACCTGCCCGATGTGTACTTTCAATATCGATCATAAGCAAGAGGATATCAAAAAGAAATATCTGGATTTTAAACCGATTCCAGTATTCTATTTCACCCAGCTTCTTGGAATTGCTTTGGGACTTGATCCTCAGACCCTCGGATTTGATCAAAATGCAGTGGATCCCCTTCCTCTCTTAAAGGATAAAGGATTGATCTAAATGGGAGAGAATGGTTTTATCAAAAGGGCGATGGTCATCGGTGGTGGGATTGCTGGCATTTCTGCGGCGATTGATATCGGAAACGCTGGGTATGAAGTCGTTTTGGTAGAGAAGCTTCCTTCCATCGGTGGAAGGATGCTTCAACTTTCAGAGACCTTTCCTACCCTCGATTGTGCACAGTGCACGTTGACCCCCAAAACGGTCGAGACAGGTCAGCACCCCCGTATCAAGCTCCTTACCTATTCCGAAGTGGATGAGGTAAAAGGAGAGGCAGGTGATTTTACTGTTCGAATACGCCGAAAGGCAGGCTATGTGGATTGGGAAAAATGCACAGGGTGTGGTCTCTGTCAGGAGAAGTGCCCCTCGAAAAAGCCCTCTGAGTTCGATCGGGGGATGGGGCTGGGGAAAGCTATCTACACGCTCTCCCCTCAAGCGGTTCCCAATAAACCTGTGATCAACTCATCCCACTGTCGTTATTTTCTTGAAAAAAAATGTAGGGTCTGCGAAAAGGTTTGTCCTGTCGGAGCCATTGATTATGAACAGCAGGACCGTTTTGTCGAAGAGAACGTGGGAGCCATCCTTGTGGCCGTAGGTTTCGATCTGATGCCAAAGGAGGTCTTCGGCGAATATGGCTATGGCCTCATTCCAGATGTCATCGATGGCCTTGCCTTTGAAAGACTCAATTCCGCTTCAGGTCCCACGGCGGGCTCTATCAAAAGACCTTCAGATGGTAAAGTGCCTAAAGAAGTGGTCTTTATTCAATGCACCGGGTCCAGAGATCCTTCGCGGTATATGCCCTATTGTTCCAGGGTCTGTTGTATGTACACAGCCAAACACGCCAGACTTTACAAACACAAAGTCCATGATGGGCAGGTTTACATCTTCTATATGGACATTCGGTCCACGGGCAAGGGGTATGAAGAATTCATCCAGCAGGGGATGGAAGAAGAAGGCATTCTTTATCTTCGCGGCAGGGTTTCAAGGATTTTTGAAGAAGACGGAAAGATTGTCGTCTGGGGCGCGGATACGCTGACGGGGAAGAAGGTGGAAGTCTCTGCCGATATGGTCGTTTTGGCCACGGCGATTGTTCCTCCAAAGGAGACCAAAACACTGGCTCACATTTTGGGAATCCAAACAGATGCATATGGATTCCTGACAGAAGCGGAAAGGAAACTCCGGCCTGTTGAAACCAGCCGGAAAGGGATTTACATCGCTGGCGTCGCTCAAGGACCAAAAGATATTGCTGATGCTGTGGCCCATGCCAATGCAGCGGCCAGCAAAGTTCAAGGATTGTTTGCAAAGCATTGAGAAATGGTATATCGAGATCCGAAGCACGGGCGAAGCTTCCCGCAGGGATCAATCCGAAACAAGCACGAATTATCAAAATACGAATGATGAAAACAAAAAGGGTTTGTTTTGAATTTTGAAATTTGTATTTAGGATTTGTTTCGAGTTTCGAAATTCAAATTTCGGATTTATTAACAAACGTTATTGTCACAAACAGAGCAAGTTAGGGATATTCGAAACGCAACATGAAGAAGCTGGGTGTTTTTATCTGCCATTGCGGAGTCAATATCGCAGGGACCGTTGATGTTAAGTCTGTGGCTGATAAGATCGGTAGAGTGAAGGGTGTCGCCCATAGTACGGACTACATCTATATGTGTTCAGAGCCCGGGCAACAACTGATTCGAGAAGCCATCCGAGAGAAAAGCTTGGAAGGAGTGGTCGTGGCCTGCTGCTCCCCGAATATGCATGAAAACACCTTCAGGAAGGCGGTGAAATCGGTTGGAATGAATCCCTACCTCTGTGAAATTGCCAACATCCGGGAACAGTGCAGCTGGGTTCACCAGAAAGAGAAGGAAAAGGCTACGGAAAAAGCCGAGCAGATCATCCTGGGCACGCTGGAGAAGGTCAAGTCCAATGAGACGTTAGAGGCGATATCCGTGCCAATTCACCGCAACGTTCTGGTCATTGGGGGAGGCATTGCTGGAATGACGGCAGCCCTTGATCTGGCGGAAGGGGGCTATGAGGTTATTCTGGTCGAAAAGGATCAGGCTCTGGGGGGACATATGACCCAGCTTTCGAAAACCTTTCCAGACCTCCATCCAGCCTTTCCAGATCTTTATGCGAAGGCGCTGATGATTGAGCAACATCCCAAGATTGAACTTCACTGTTATTCCGAAGTGGAGGATGTCAAAGGCTATGTGGGCAATTTCGAACTGACTCTTCGAAAAATGGCGACCTATGTGGACTGGAATCGATGCAACGGTTGCGGTCTTTGCATTCAGGAATGTCCGATGACCTATGTTTCCGAATTTGAGAGAGGGTTGGGATTCCGAAAGGCGATCGATTTCCTTTACCCGAAGAGCGTTCCCCATCAACCTGTCATCCATCCAAGCTATTGTCGGTATTTCCTTGACCAAAGTTGCAGAAGATGCGAAGCAATTTGTCCTGAGCAGGCGATCCGTTTTGATCAGAAAGAGGAACAGGTCCAGAAACAGGTCGGGGCTATTGTCATCGCCACTGGATATGAACTCTATCCTACGGAAAAACTCGGAGAGTACGGATATGGAACGATTCCAGATGTCATTGACGGCCTCGCCTTTGAACGGATGCTCTCTTTAGAAGGCCCTACCCAGGGGAAGATTGTCAGGCCCTCGGACGGAAAAGTACCGAAGGAGATGGTCTTTATTCAATGTGTGGCTTCGAGAGATCCAGATCGCTATATGCCTTATTGCTCCCGAATCTGCTGTATGTATACAGCGAAACAGGCAACGGCCTATAAGGAACAGGTTCCGGATGGACAACCCTACATCTTCTATATGGATATTCGCTCAGATGGGAAAGGCTACGAAGAATTTTTACAGAAGGCCACTGAAGAAAAGGGATTGCTCTACCTGAGAGGTCGTGTCTCGCGGGTCTTCCAGGACGATGGAAAAGTGAAAGTTTTGGGAGTCGATACCCTCACGGGGAGAATGGTTGAAGTATCTGCCGACCTGGTTGTTTTAGCCACGGCCATCATTCCGAGAGAGGGAGTAAAAAACTTGGCCGCTAAATTGAGGGCGACGGTCGATCGCCACGGATTTTTGACAGAGGCTCATATCAAACTTTATCCGGTGGAAAGTTCGACCAAGGGGATCTATCTTGCGGGTTGCGGTCAGAGTCCTAAGGATATTTCCGACACCGTCTCTCAGGCTTCGGCCACAGCCAGTAAGATCCAAGCACTCCTTTCCACCGACCGACTTCTTCAGGATCCGCTGATTGCTTGGGTAGATGAGATGATTTGTAGTGGTTGCGGGATCTGTGTCGCCATCTGTCCCTATGAGGCAAGGGAGATGGATCCGCAGCGCGGGATTTCCGTGGTCCATAGCGCCCTCTGTCAGGGATGTGGAGCCTGCATTGCCGCTTGTCCAAACTTTGCTTGTGAGTTAAGAAATAGTTCGTCGATCCAGACCCTCCGAATGGTCGACACATTTGTTTAATCGATCAGAGCATCCGCTCTGGATCGCCGTTGGAGGCAACCTGATCACCCACCCTTCTGGATGGATAGGCTGGAGGTTATGAAATTGGAAACGACTGAGAGGTTAGAGAAGATGGATCCTTCCTTTCTGATAGAGGTGAAGAAGCGAAGCGGGGAAGATTTAAACCTCTGTTATCAATGTCTCAAATGCACCGTTGGGTGCCCGACAGCGCCCTATATGGACATCCGGCCTAACAGTCTCATCCGGATGATTCAGATGGGAAAAAAGGAGGAGGTTCTGGGAAGCAGTGCCATCTGGCTCTGCGTCTCCTGCGAAACGTGCGGGACTCGGTGTCCGAACAAAATAGATGTTGGTGTCCTGATGGATGCATTGAGGGAGATGGCGATCGATGAAGGAGTCCATGCCAAGGAGAAGAACATTCATCTCCTCCACGAAGCTTTTATTCAGAGCATCCGAAGGGGGGGGAGGGTACACGAGGCCACGATGCTGATCGATTATAAATTGCGGAGCCGGGATTTCTTCACGGACCTCATTCCGGGGATGAAGCTTTTTATGAAAGGAAAGATTCCCCTGTTTCCCAGTCTTGTCAAAGGAAAAGGAGAAATTAAGAGGATATTTGAGAAGTGTATCAAAGCAAAATAGTTCCAAAATTCAAAATTCAAATGTCAAGGATATGTCACCTGACGCCATCGCCAAACCGTTTGGATATTTGAACGTTGGTTGTTGCCTTTTGGAATTATTTGGGGAGGGTTAAGATGAAATTTTCTTATTTCCCAGGCTGTACCGATCATTCCACCTCCTATGAATATGGGCGTTCTACCGAGGCGGTTTTTGAGAAGTTAGGGATTGATCTGGTGGAGATCGAGGATTGGAATTGTTGTGGTGCTGCAGCAACACATAGCCTCCATCATCTCCTTTCGCTCTGCTTACCAGCCCGGAACATCTCAAAGGCACAAGCGGCTCAATTGGGAACTCTGGTGGTCCCCTGTGCAGGGTGCTTCAATATGCTGAAACGAACAGAGTTTGCTTTGAAACACGACGAGGTAAAACGGAAAGAGATCGAAGAGATTGTGCAATTCGCTTATGATCCTTCTCTTGAAATATTGGCTTTGATCGACGTCATGATCAATCGGGTGGGGTTGGATAAGATTCGCGAGAGGGTGACGAATCCTTTAAAAGGTTTGAAAACGGCCTGCTATTACGGATGTGCTTTGGTCAGGCACCCCAAGGTCACTGGTTTGGACGATCCGGAAAACCCTCAATACATCGATCGAATCATGAAAGCGATTGGTGCGGAGCCTGTGTCGTGGTCATACAAAGTGGATTGCTGCGGGGCCGATCTGGCGTTGACCTATGGGAGTATCGTTCAAAAGATGGTTGGGAAGATTGTGGCGATGGCGAAAGAAGCAGGAGCAGATTGTCTTGTAACTTCCTGTGGGCTGTGTCAGGCCAATCTCGAAATGCGACAGGAGATGAATCTCCCTGTCTTTTATTTCACGGAGTTGATGGGCATTGCTTTTGAGGTGGAAAACAGAGCGAGATGGTGGAAGAAACATGTGATCGATCCCAAAGGGTTGCTGGATTCGATGGGACTGGGATAGAGACCTCATGTAGCCACAACCCACTCCGGTCAAACAATTTTCAGAGGACAACCATGACAGAAAAGAAAATGAGAGGAGATAATGCTTCGGCTTTGGTGGTTGGTGCAGGCATTGCTGGGATGCAGTCTGCCCTCCTCCTCGCAGAGATGGGGAGAAAAGTTTTTCTTCTTGAGCAAGGTCCCGCGATTGGGGGGTATTTTCCGCTTCTGGATAAGACCTTTCCAACCAATTCATGCGGGGTCTGCTTCATGAGCCCGACTCCTCCAGCCTTCTGCCCTATTTATGAATGTCGGTTGCATGAGCGTATCGAGTTATTACCCTATACCGAAATTAAGAAAGTGGAAGGGAGCAGTGGCCATTTCACCGTCTCCGTAGTCCGAAAGCCGAGGTTTGTCGATCCGAACCGATGCACCCTCTGCGAAGCCTGTATCCGAGTCTGTCCTGTGGAAGTGGAAAGGGAATTCGGGGGCGGCCTTGAAAAACGAAAGGCGATTTACCTTCCTTTTCCACAAGCCATCCCCCATAGCCTGATCATCGATCCCCAGACCTGCATCCGCTGCGGCGAATGCGTCAAGGCCTGCGCTCCAGGGGCCATTGATCTCGATATGAAGGAAGAAGAGGAGGAGATTGGAGTAGGGGCCATTCTGTTAGGCTTTGGGTTTGATCCCTTCTGGGCGAAGAAGAAAGGTGAATACGGATTTGGACGTTACCAGAATGTGTTCACCAGCATTCAGTTCGAACGACTTCTTTCCACATCGAGTCCTACCCAAGGACTTCCTATCCGGATCTCGGACGGGAAAAGAATGAAAAGGATTGCTTTTATCCAATGCGTTGGATCCAGAGATCCCTCCTGCGGTCAGGATCATTGCTCAACGATTTGCTGTATGTATGCCACCAAACAGGCGATGATTGCCAAAGAGAGAGATCCAGAGATGGGCATCACCTTTTTTTACATGGATATTCGTCCCATGGGGAAAGATTACGAGCGATATTATGAGAGAGCAAAGTCTCAGTATGGCATCGAGTATATCCGGAGTGCCATCTCGACGATCAAAGAAGTTCAGCAAAGCAAAAACCTTCGAATTACCTATTTGAAGGAAGACGGGACGTTTGATGAGAGGGAGTTTGACAGCGTTGTTCTTTCGGTGGGTTTTACCCCACCCCAGAAGACCCGTGATGTTGCCAAAGCCTTGGGCCTCCAACTCAATCCACAGGGTTTTTGTGAGACCCATGAATTTCGTCCAGCCGAAACCTCGGTAAAAGGCGTCTTTGTGGCAGGGGCCTTCCGGGGGCCGAGAGATATTCCGGAAACGGTTGTGGAAGGATCGAGTGCAGCGGCAGCTGTGGCTTCTTTTTTAACCTCCTCTCCTGCCCCTTCATCGGAGCGTATCTATCCGGTAGAGGGAGCGATCTCCAACGAAGTTCCAAAGATAGGGGTCTTTATCTGCCATTGCGGGGACGCACTCAGAGAGAGTTTAAACATTTCCCAACTGGTCAATGAGACCAGGCAACTTGGCGAGGTCTTCCATGTAGAAGAGATAGGGCTGGCCTGCCTTCCTGAAGACCTCAACCAGATTAAAATTCGAATTGGAGAACATGGCCTCAACCGGGTCGTCCTTGCGGGTTGCTCCCATCGGGAGATTCGAAAGCCGATGGAGGAAATGGCCAAAGGGATGGGTTTTAATCCCTCTCTGATCGAATATGCCAATATCCGGGAACAATGTGCATGGGTTCATCAGGACCATCCGGCATTTGCGACGCAGAAGGCAATGGCTCTCATTAGGATGGCTGTCGAGAGAGCGCGGAGGATTCAACCCATTCGTCAGGGACGGTATCAGGTTGAAAAGAGTGGACTGATCATTGGCGGGGGCGTGGCAGGGATGACGGCTGCCTTGCGATTGGCAGAACAAGGCTTTGAGGTCCATCTGATCGAAAAGGAGAAGGAGCTGGGAGGGAATCTGAAGGAGTCCTTTTATACGCTTAAGGGAGCATCCCCTGGCGTCCTTTTGGAAGAGCTCATCCAGAAGGTCCACGCTTCTCCCACCGTTCACCTTTATTTTCAGGCGGAAGCCATTGGCTTTGAAAAGAAGAATGGACACTATCAAACCAAGATTCGTCACCCAGGCGGGGACATTTTAATTCCCCATGGTGTTCTCATCCTGGCCACTGGCGGGAAAGAGGTGACTCCCAAAGACTACCTTTATGGGGCCGACCCGAGAGTGATCACCCAGAGGCAATTCGAAAAAATGATTCATTTTAAGGAGGAGGGGATAAAGCGTCTCCAATCGGTGGTGATGATTCAATGCGTTGGTTCGAGGGATGAGGAGCACCCTTATTGCAGTCGTCTCTGTTGCAGCCATGCCATTAAGAATGCACTCAGACTGAAAGAACAAAACCCCTCGACTCAAATCTATATTCTTTACAGAGATGTGAGAACCTATGGATTCTATGAATTATATTACCACGAAGCCAGAAGCAGAGGGGTCATCTTCATCCGGTATGATGTGGAGAAGAAACCAAAGGTTGTCACTGAAAACGGCAAGCTCCGAGTTTCTCTCTTCGATCCTGCCATAGGAGAGGAGGTCACGCTTCCTGCGGATCGTATTGTTCTCAGCACAGGGATAGAGCCCCACGAAAATCGGGCTTTGCCAGAGCTCTTTGGCGTTGACCTGAACCCGGACGGGTTCTTTATGGAGGCGAACCCCAAATCGGCCCCTCTTGATTCCGTGGACCGGGGAAAATTTTTCTGCGGACTTTGCCATTCCCCCAACTTTATAGAGGATTCTATCTCACAGGGGAATGCCGCCGCCGCCCGCGCCATGGCACTGCTATCGAAGGATGCCATCGAGGAGAAGACTTACTTGGCCTATGTCATTAAAAGGCTCTGTTGTGGATGTGGGCTCTGTGTCACGACCTGTCCTTACGGAGCGAGGGTGATTGACGAAGAAGAGGGAAAGGCGGAGGTGCTGGCGGATCTCTGCCAGGGGTGTGGGAACTGTGTGGTTTCCTGTCGTAATGCGGCCTCGCAACAGAGAAATTTTGAGAAAGGATTGAATTTGGCTGTTCTGAATGCGGCCATCGATTGATTCACACAGAGCAGAAGGCAATGGGCATAGCGTGAAGAGGAAAGCATTTTGGGAAGCTCAATCGTATATCCTAAACCGTTTGCTCTATGTAGTATGTCATTTCGAAAATAGGAGGTGAACATGTCTGATTTTGAACCGAGGATTATCGCTTTTCTGTGTCACTGGTGTACTTATACCGGAGCAGACCTTGCGGGAACCACCCGACAACAGTATCCTCCTAATATTCGTGTCATCCATCTGATGTGTTCGGGAGCGGTCGATTCCATCTATGTTTTGAAGGCTTTGATCGATGGCGCCGATGGGGTCCTCATTGGGGGCTGTCATCCTGGAGACTGCCATTATCAGACAGGAAACTACAAGGCCCGGAGAAGAGTGGCGATTCTGAAGGGCATCCTGACTCAGTTGGGATTTACGGAGGATCGCATCTGGTTGAGATGGATCAGTGCCAGTGAGGGAAAACTTTTTGCGGATACAGTGACCAAGATGACCGAGGAGTTGAAGAAGATGGGGCCGAATCCCATGAAGCAATTATGGAATGCCTAAAAAGCAGAATCCCTAAGGCAACGGGCAAGAAAAATATATCCGCAGGCTAAAGCCTGCGGCGAGAACAGGAAAGGAGAAATAAGGAACATGGCCAAGAGGGCAGCGGTAAAAGTGACAGAAGGAAGAATAGATGAGGCGATCAAAGGCTTTTTGAAATCCCTTTTAGAGAAAGAAGTCGTGGAGGCCATTCTCATTCCCAAAGCCCTCCCCTCCCAGGAAGGATTTGTTCAAACCCTCATACGAAATCCAGAAAAACTCGACGGCGTATGTGTCCTTTCACCTACCATGCCCGTTCAGTCGGCGCGGGCCCTCTCTCAGCTCAGCGTTAAAAATCTCGGGAAGAAAGTTGCCGCGATATTGAAACCCTGTGAGATCAGGGCGACTGTGGAATTGGCAAAATTCCTCCAGGTCAAAATGGATCTCCTTTACCTGATCGGAGTGGACTGTCCTGGGACGTTTGAAGTCCCAGACTATGCCAGGATGGTGCAAGAGGGAAGGGGGGGGGAATCGCTGACAAAAGAACTGCTGAAGGGGATGGAGAAAGGAGAAGTGGCTCCACCTACTGGATATGCCTTCAGAACGGCCTGTCAGATGTGTGAATATCCTGTTGTCGATTCCGCTGAAAAGGTCTCCCAAGCGGATATGGTCCTGAAGCTATTCGGATATAAAGGGGATCAAGAAATCGGGATTGAAATAGGCGATCGCTTAGTAAAAGAGCTAGAAGAAAAAGACATCCTTTCTCTTTCGGAAGGAGATGAAGGTCCGAGAAGGGACATCATCAAAAAAGTTGTCTCCGATAGGACGAAAAAAAGAGATACCGTATTTCAAGAATTCCGAGGAGTGGTCAAAGACCTTCAATCGTTTTTGGATCGTTTTTCTACTTGTGTTCGATGTCATAACTGCATGGTGGCGTGTCCAATTTGTTACTGTAAAGAGTGTGTTTTCAGAACGGCCGTTTTTGAACATGATGGCGATCAATTCCTTCGATGGGCGGACCGGAAAGGAGGCATCCGGATGCCAACGGATACCCTTATCTTCCACCTCATCCGGATGTCCCATATGGTGACCTCCTGTATTGGCTGTGGACTCTGTGATAGTGCCTGTCCGAGCAAGCTTCCGGTTGCGACCCTCTTCAGGAGTGTTGGAGATAAAGTTCAGAAGATGTTTCAATACATACCCGGAAGAGATATTCAGGAAACGCCCCCTGTCGCCACCTTCCGGGAGGATGAATTGAAGATAGAATCAGGAGCGTTATGAAAAGAATGATGGAACGATGCTTTAAACGATTTGGGAAACTCAGTATTCCATTCCATTATTCCAATAGCACAATGTAGCAGCGGCATTTACTACCGACGATAGGGAGGATGTTATGGAGGTCGAGGTAAATAAAAAAGAGGAGTTGGTTCCCATCTTTATCATGGGAAAGCGATATGAGGTTCCAGCCACCCTCACCATTCAGAAGGCAATGGAATATGCTGGATATCAATTGATTCGGGGATGCGGTTGTCGAGGTGGCATTTGTGGTGCCTGCGGAACGGTTTACCGTTTTCCTGGAAGTTATAAAATCGAGGTTGGGCTGGCGTGTCAGACCGTTGTTCAGCCCAATATGTATCTGGCACAGATTCCGTTTTTCCCAGCGACGAAAAGCATCTATGACATCGAAAAAGTCAAACCCAACATCGAGACCCTTGTCAAACATTATCCAGAATTGCTCCGCTGCCTCCAATGTAATACCTGTACCAAATCCTGCCCCATGGATATTGAAGTGATGGATTATATTGCAGCAGGGATGCGAGGGGATATTAAACGTTTGGCAGAGCTCTCTTTCGACTGTGTCATGTGTGGACTCTGCACTTCCAGATGTCCGGCAGAAATTTGTCAGTATAATATCGCTATCTTGGGAAGACGATTATATGGAAAATATCTTGCCCCAAAGGCAGAGCATTTGGCCTCCATGGTCAAGGAAGTAGAAAAGGGAAAGTATGAACAGATGCTTCGTCAGTTAATGGATACCGACGAAGAGACATTAAAAAATCTATACAGTGCCAGGGAGATCGAACCTGAACAGGCGGATGAAGATTGGACGCCAAAAGATAAAGCATACCTTTAAAACGCATAGGGCATAGTGCAAAGAGCATAGGGCCAAGCAATTTGAAATTCTTTCTGTTCACTCTATGCCCCATGCTCTCCGCTCTATGCGAGAAGGTGGTTGGAGGGTTTTATGCCTTATACAAGCGAGTTAAAAGAGTTGATCAAGAGGGTTGAAGCGACCCGTGCCGCAAGGGTTGAGAAGAAGAGAAGGGGGGAAGAATTTCCCTTGCTTTCCTTGAAAGAGAGACAATTACGCCTTGAGAAGTATCATCCTGATTACAAACCTGGCTCGAGAGTCGTCCTTCGTGTCGGGCCCAACAAGGGCTATGAGATCCAACCCGAAATGGTTCAACTCCTTGAAGCCAGAAGTCGAATCAATCCTGACCAGATTGATCTAAATCATATTAATTATGATACAGATATTCTGATCATCGGGGGAGGAGGGGCCGGAACAGCGGCCGCCTTAACCGCCCAAGAGAATGGGGCTAAGGTCCTGGTGGCGACGAAATTGAGGCATGGTGATGCCAATACGATGATGGCAGAAGGTGGCATTCAAGCTGCAACCAAGGGCACAAAAGATTCGCCGTACTATCATTACCTTGATGTACTGGGTGGGGGCCATTTTAAGAATGTTCCGGAGTTGGTTTATACTCTGGTCACCGAAGCCCCAAAAGTTCTGGCTTGGTTGGAAAGCCTCGGCTGTATGTTTACGAAGTACGAGGATGGGCGCCTGAAAACGCTCCATGGCGGAGGAACGTCTCGCAAACGGATGCATTATGCCGCAGATATTACCGGTGCTGAGATCATGCGGACGTTAAGGGATGAGGCAAGAAACCGACCCGAGATTAAGGTGCTCGAATTTATGCCCGCTGTCGAGCTGATTCTTAATGAACATGGCCATTGTGCTGGAGCGATTCTTTATAACCTGGAGACCGAAGAATATTTTGTCGTCAAAGCCAAGGCGGTTATCCTTGCCACGGGAGGATCTGGAAGACTCCATTACCAGGGGTTCATGACCACCAATCACTATGGAGCGACAGGAGATGGGGTCGTCCTCGGTTATCGAGCAGGCCTCAAGATCTGTTTTCTTCACACCTATCAATACCATCCCACGGGCCTTGTTTTTCCTGAACAGGCAGAAGGTATCCTGATTACTGAAAAGTTCAGAGGAGCAGGAGCCAATGTATTGAATATTGACGGGGAGCAGTTTGTTAACGAACGGGAGCCCAGAGATGTGGAATCCTCCTGTTTTATCCGTGAATGTGTTGAGATGAAGAAGGGTATTCCAACCCCTTCAGGCAAAGTGGGAATTTGGCTGGACTCTCCAATGATCGATATCCTGATGGGCGAAGGGGCGGTGAAGCGAGAGTTTCCGGGAAAATACATCCTTCTCAAGCGATTTGGGATTGACATTTCAAAAGAACCCATGTTGGTGTACCCCACCCTTCACTATCAGAATGGCGGGCTCGAGTACAATAGCAGATGTGAAACCGCTATTCCAGGCCTTTATGTCTCGGGAGAGGTATCGGGGGGGGTTCATGGTGAAAACCGATTAATGGGCAATTCTCTTCTCGATGTCTGCGTCTTCGGAAGGATCGCTGGGGTGAATGCGGCGATGTATGTGAAGGAAGCATTTAAGGACGGAAAATTAACCCTCGATCATGTCCGAAAATATCACAAAGAATTAGAAGAAGCAGGGATCGTAACAGATCGTGTGGCACCTATGCTGCTACCCGATTATACCAATCCCAAGGTAAAAGAACGTCAACTGACCACTCACTACTTAGGAACGATTCGGTAGTCCTCCCGTAGATTCTCTCCTTTTATCCAGCTGGAAAGTGAGAAAAGGGATCAGGGGAGAAAGGATGACAGGAGTTGCTTCAAGGTTTTGCCAGAAGCCTCTCCTGTCCCTTTTTGACTGCCGTCACAGAAGGAAGGGAATCGTCCTCTTTTTTTTTCTCTTTTGCAGGTTGGTAAAATCCGTTATAATAGGCACACTTTTCTATTGATCAGGAGGAACTGTCGGATGAAGATTCACGAATATCAGGCTAAAGAGATTCTAAAAAGTTATGGAGTCCCTGTTCCCAAAGGGGGAGTGGCAGAAACCCCGGAGGAGGCAAGAAAAATTGCCGATGGAATTGGGGGCACGCCCATCGTCGTGAAGGCGCAGATCCACGCCGGCGGGAGAGGGAAGGGGGGAGGGGTGAGATTGGTGAATCATCCCGAAGAGGCAGAGAGAGCGGCTCAAGAGATTCTGGGGATGACCCTGGTGACCCATCAAACTGGACCTTTAGGGAGAGTGGTCCGAAAAGTTTTGGTCGAAGCAGGAGCAGACATTAAAGAAGAACTTTATTTGGGAGTTGTCATTGATCGGACCAAAGGGTTTCCCGTGATTATGGCGAGTCGAGAGGGTGGGGTGGAGATTGAGAAAGTGGCTGCCGAATTGCCAGAAAAGATTGTGAAAGAATGGGTAGATCCTTCGTTTGGGTTAAGACCTTTTCAAATCAATAAGATTGGCTATGGACTTGGACTCGATTCCAGTCAGGTTGGAAAATGGAGGGGGGTGGTCAGTGGGCTTTATAAAACTTTTTTCGAGAAAGATTGTCTTCTTGCAGAAATCAATCCTCTGGTACTGACCGAGAGTGGGGATTTTATCGCACTGGATGCCAAAATCAATTTCGATGACAATGGCCTTTTCAGACATAAAGAGATCGTTGCACTGAGAGATCTGAACGAAGAAGCTCCTCTGGAGATAGAAGCCTCCAAATATAATCTCAATTACATCAAACTTGACGGAGTGGTAGGATGCATGGTCAATGGAGCAGGTTTGGCGATGGCCACGATGGACATTATTAAAGTCTTCGGGGCTGAACCAGCTAATTTTCTGGACGTAGGAGGAGGCGCTACAGTGGAGATGGTCAAAAATGGGTTTAAGATTTTAATGTCAGATCCAGAAGTGAAGGTGGTCTTTATTAATATCTTTGGAGGAATTCTCCGTTGTGATACCTTGGCAAAGGGGGTGACGGAGGCAGTAAGAGAAGTGGACGTCCGTGTTCCCATTGTCATAAGACTGGAGGGAACCAATGTGGAAGAGGGAAGAAGGATACTCCGTGAATCAGGCCTTAACTTTACCGTTGCCCTCACGATGCAGGAAGGAGCCCAAAAAGTCGTAGAAGCCCTCAAGACCTAATGCGGATTGCGGAATGCGAAATACAGAATAGATAGTTTTAAACCTATTGCGAAGACAGGTTTTCATTTTTTACACCCCATTCCGAAATCCGAATTCCGAAATATGAATGGGAGGAGTTATGAGCATCTTAGTGGATGAGAATACCAAAGTGGTGGTTCAGGGAATCACAGGCAATGAGGGGCTTTTCCATACAAAACAGATGCTGGAGTATGGAACAAAGGTAGTGGCAGGGGTGACCCCAGGAAAGGGAGGCCAGAAGGTTGAAGGGGTCCCTGTATTTAATAGTGTCCTGGAAGCTGTCCAGAAGACCGGTGCCAATGCTTCAGCTATTTTTGTCCCCCCCGCTTTTGCAGCCGATGCTATTTTAGAAGCAGCTGATGCAGGGATACCATTGATCATTTGCTTAACGGAAGGAATTCCGACTTTAGATATGGTGATGGTCCGAAAATTTCTTAAGGAGAGAGGGGCGAAATTGATCGGGCCCAACACTCCGGGAATTATTTCGCCAGGGAAATGCAAAATAGGAGTGATGGCAGGTTATATTCATCAACAAGGAACCGTGGGAATCATGTCCAGAAGCGGAACGCTTACCTATGAAGTGGTGGATCAATTGACCAAAAAAGGGATTGGCCAGTCCACCTGTGTTGGGATTGGAGGAGATCAGATTATTGGGCTCAATTATGTGGATCTATTGGAACTCTTCGAAAAGGATCCCGAAACGGAAACACTGATTATGATTGGTGAAATCGGAGGGACTGCAGAAGAAGAAGCCGCCCAGTTCATCCAGAAGCATGTCCAAAAGCCTGTGGTGGCTTTCATTGCTGGATTAACTGCTCCTCCTGGGAGGAGAATGGGACATGCAGGTGCCATTATTGCAGGCGGAAAGGGGACCGCCAGCGAAAAGATGGATGCTTTGGCGAAAGCAGGAGTCAGGGTAATTAAAAACCCTGCCATGGTTGGGAATGAAGTCGAAAAGATATTAAAGAAGGGATAGTCTTTGAAAAATCTTTGATTATTAATAAGTTAGCAAGTGATATTTATCTTTTTTTTGATTTATGTTATGTTAATATTAAGTTTTTTAAGGTGGTGAAAGATATGATTGTTGAATTGAGAGATCGATTAAAGGGTTTAAATCAACGCCTGGAGATTTTGCGAGGGTATCTTTGACGTTGAAAATAAACGGAAACGGCTTGAAGAAATTGGTAAAATGATGATGGAACCTCAATTCTGGGAAGGGGGTGAAGCCACACAGAAGATTCTGAAAGAGAGAACCACCCTGATGGAGAGCCTCTCATCATGGGAGCAGAAAAAGAAAGAGATTGAAGAGATGGAAATCCTCCTGCAACTGATTGAAGAGCAGAATGATCAGGAAGAAGCCCAGGAGCTTTTAGGACGGATTGAGAAGAATGAAGAAGCAGTCAACCAGATGGAATTTAGAAGAATGCTGGGCGGTGAGCATGACCAAAGGGATGCTATTGTCAGTATCAATGCTGGTGCAGGAGGTACGGAGGCGCAAGACTGGGTGGAAATGTTACTTCGGATGTATTTAAGATGGGCTGAAAAGAAAGGATATCGGACTGAAATCATTGATATTCTTCCTGGGGATGAAGCAGGTTTGAAAAATGTTACATTTACCGTAAGTGGTCGTTATGCCTATGGGTATTTGAAGGCAGAGGTGGGTATTCATCGGCTTGTCCGTATTTCACCTTTTGATGCGGGGGCAAGGAGACATACCTCCTTCGCATCGGTTTTTGTCATTCCGGAGGTTCCGGATGATATTGTCATCGAAATTGATGAAAAAGATTTAAGAATTGATACGTTCCGATCCAGCGGGGCTGGGGGGCAACATGTTAATAAGACAGATTCTGCAGTCAGGATTACCCACCTTCCAACAGGCATTGTGGTTCAATGCCAGAACGAACGATCGCAACACAAAAATAAGGCAACGGCTTTGAAAATATTAAAGGCAAGGCTCTATGAAAAGGAGTTGAAGGAGAAAGCCGAGAAATTAGGAGAACTACACAACAACAAAAAAGAGATTGCCTGGGGAAGCCAAATTCGATCTTATATTCTGCATCCTTACAAAATGGTGAAAGATCACCGGACCGATACCATCATTCACCAGGCAGAACGGGTGCTTGATGGGGAGATAGATGAGCTGATCCGGGCTTACCTACTCAGTTCATCTTAACCCAGTAGATAAAAAGGTTGACTTTTTATGACCGAGGAAATACCATTAAACGGGTCTTTAGAGAAGATAGGGTCAGAAGAGGAGAAGCATCTCTTTTCCCTTCTTGAAGAAAAGGTGCATTCCCTTTTAGCAAAGTATCAGGATCTGAAAAAGGAAAGAGATCGGTTGGCTGATGAGGTGGAGTTGGAAAGGGAGAAAAGAATCCGATTAGAAAAAAAGATGGAATTATTGAATGAGGATCGTGAGAAGGTTAAGGTGAGGATTGATCAACTCCTATACCGTTTAAAAAGTATCGATTCTTAAACGAGATGGGTCATCTATTATCCTAAGACTCCAAAATTCCATTGGATGCATAAGTCAGCCTATGAGAAAAGAGAAGACGGTTGAGATTAAAGTGTTTGGGCAAACCTATACGGTTCGGACAGATGCTGATGAAAGCCACATTCAGGAAGTGGCAAAATATGTGAATGAAAAAGCGGATGAAGTTTTAAAAAAGACTCGAAGTGTCTCAACGTTAAACGTAGCCATTTTAACCGCTCTCAATATTGCTGATGACCTTTTAAAGGAAAGAATGAGCCGTTTGATGATCCTTCGAGAGATTGAATCAAAGTCAAAGGATTTGGTTGAAAAGATTGACATTCAAATAGGAGGAAAAGAATCAGGAAAGATAAGTATCACAGGTTAATAGATCCCTGCCATTTTCAGCAGGAAAAGGCTTTCAAACCTTTCATGAGAAGGAAAGGCTTTTTTTGAGAGTACCACCTGATGGCTACCTAAAAGGGATCCTAAAAAGCCGTAGCGAGAAGATTCATTAAAGAAGAGGATAGAGAAAAGGGTTCATGAGCTATTCCGATTTTATGAAGAGGTTGAGTTCGTTTCAATTCATCATTTGGAATATGATTGGAATTCTTGTTTGGTTCTTTCGAGGAGAGAAAAAAAGGCAAGAAGGTGTCTGGAAGAGGTTGTATACATCACACCTAAAAGAATCTCTTCTCTTCGATTGGGGAAACCAAACAGTGTTTCATGAAATAGAAAAGGCGAGATGGAATGTGCCTTGGGGATTCCCTCAGGTCATTCTCCCCGTTTCGGTTACATCAAACTCTCCTCATCCTTTCTCTACCCCTTTCGTTTCGCTCTCGCATTCGTAACGGCTTATTCTCACCCAAAATTAAAAGAAGGAGGTGACCCAAACATTGAACCTTTCCGTAGAGTTTTATATTGTCCTCATTTTAGGAATGGCATTGCTTGGAGGAATCATCGGATTCCTTATTAATAAAAGGTATTCAGAAGCCAAGATCGGAGTCGCCAGAGAGGCTGCCAGACGCTTGATGGAGGAAGCAGAAAAGGAGGCCGAGATTTTGAAGAAAGAGGCCCTCCTCCAAGCCAAAGATAAATTCTACCAAGAAAAGGCCGAGTTTGAAAAGGAGATCCTTGAGAAAAAACAAGAGTTGCAGAATTTAGAAAAGCGGATCATTCAAAGGGAAACCCATCTGGATAAAAAGATCGAGTTTCTTGATACTAAAGAAGCAGAGATCGTCCGAAGGGAGAAGAATCTCGCTCAGCAGGAAAAATTGATTCTGGAACAGGAAAAAAAGGTGGCTGAACTGATTCAGAAACAGAGGACCCAATTGGAGAATATTGCCAAGATGTCTTCTGAAGAAGCCAAACGTCTCCTGATGGCAATGATGGAGGAGGAAGCCAAGCACGAAGCAGCAAAGCGAATTAAAAAGATTGAGGACGAAGCCAGGGAGACCGCCGATAAAAAAGCGAAAGAAATTATCAGCTTAGCCATCCAGCGTTATGCTGGAGAATATGTGGCAGAGCAGACCGTCTCCGTGGTGAATTTACCGAACGAAGAAATGAAGGGGCGGATCATCGGACGGGAAGGTCGGAATATCAGAGCCCTTGAAGCTGCGACGGGGATTGATTTAATTATCGATGATACCCCAGAAGCGGTCATCCTTTCGGGTTTCAACCCGGTTCGAAGGGAGATTGCGAGGATTGCTCTCGAGCGTTTGGTCAGCGATGGTCGAATTCATCCAGCCAGAATTGAAGAGATTGTTCAAAAAGTAGAGCAAGAAGTGGAAACAGCCATTCGTGAAGCAGGCGAACAAGCCACCTTTGATGTGGGCGTTCACGGTATCCATCCCGAACTGGTCAAGTTAATCGGTCGGCTGAAATATCGCACCAGTTATGCACAGAATGTTTATCAACACTCCCTGGAAGTAGCCTTCCTATGTGGGATCATGGCAGCCGAATTGGGGGTGAATGTGAAACAGGCAAAGAGGGCAGGGCTCTTGCACGATATTGGAAAAGCTGTTGATCATGAGGTGGAGGGGCCCCATGGAAAGATTGGAGCGGATTTGGCAAAGAAGTATGGAGAATCTCCTGCCATTGTCCATGCCATTGCAGCCCATCATGAGGAAGAAAAGCCAGAAACACTTCTTGCTATTTTAGTGGAAGCGGCAGATGCCCTGTCCGGAGCAAGACCCGGGGCCAGGAGGGAGATGCTGGAGACTTATGTCAAACGCCTCGAAGATTTGGAAAGAATTGCTCAGTCTTTTCAAGGAGTGGAAAAATCTTATGCGATTCAGGCAGGAAGGGAAATTCGGGTCATCGTTCAACCTGACCGTATTTCGGATGAAGCCTCTGCGATACTTTCGAGAGATATCGCCCGTAAGATTGAAAAAGAACTAACCTATCCGGGCCAGATTAAGGTGACCGTGATCAGGGAGATGCGGGCAGTCGAGATTGCCAAATAGATCGGAATCATTGGTTTGTAGTTCGGAGTGTGTTAAAACAACTATGAACGACGAACTGAGGACGCTTCAATGAAAATTCTGTTTATTGGGGATATTGTAGGAAAACCTGGCAGAGAAGCAGTCCAAAACCTTTTAAATAAGATGATTTCCGATTATAGAGTTGAGTTTACAATCGCCAACGGAGAGAATGCGGCCGGAGGCATGGGAGTCACGCCAGACATCGCTCGCGAACTCTTGGGCCAAGGCGTTGATGTCCTGACTTCAGGAAATCATATCTGGGCCAAAAAAGAGATATTACCTTTTTTAGAAGTGGAAAAGAGGCTTCTCAGGCCAGCGAACTATCCCCCTCAAGTTCCAGGTCGCGGAGTGGGTCTTTTCCCATCACGGAATGGAGAGAAAATAGGAGTGATCAATCTTGAAGGAAGGGTATTTATGAAACACCTCGATTGTCCTTTCAGGACCGTCGAGAGAGAAGTGGAGGGATTAAGGAAGGAGGCTCATATTATTTTAGTCGATTTCCACGCCGAGGCCACCTCAGAAAAGATCGCCATGGGATGGTTTTTAGATGGGAGGGTAACTGCTGTGATAGGAACTCATACCCATGTGCAGACCAGCGACGAGAAGATACTGGAGGGTGGGACAGCCTATATCACAGATGTGGGTATGACAGGTCCTCAAGATTCAGTCATTGGAATTCGAAAGCAGGTGGCGCTCAATCGGCTTCTGACCCAAATTCCATGGAAATATGATGTGGCAACAGGGTCCACTGAACTCCAGGGCGTCCTCATTGAGGTGGACAGGGAAACAGGAAAATCAAGTGATATCCAGAGGATCAAAGTTCCATTAAGCGCGAGGAATGAGCATCATGAGCCTAAGGGGTAAGAATGTCTTTGATGTGTTTATGGAGAGGGGATTTATTGACCAAGTGACGGATGAAAAGAAGATCCCTGAAATACTGGGCGAAAGTATTACCTGTTACATTGGATTTGATCCAACCGCATCCAGTTTTCATGTTGGCAATCTTGTTCCCATTATGTCACTCGCCCATATGCAACGGCATGGGCATCGGCCGATTGCATTAGTAGGAGGAGGAACTGGATTAGTGGGTGATCCCAGTGGAAAAGACGAGATGAGGCAGATGCTCACCTATGAAGAGATTCATCGGAATGCAGAGGCACAGAAAAAACAGTTTGCACGATTTTTAGATTTCTCTGAGGGGAAGGCTCTCCTTTTAAATAATGCGGATTGGTTAACAAAACTCAATTATATTGATTTTTTAAGAGATATTGGTGTCCATTTTAGTGTCAACCGAATGTTAGCGACAGAATCGATCAAAATTAGATTGGAAGCGGGTCTGTCTTTTATTGAATTCAACTACCAACTTCTTCAGGCTTATGATTTTTGGTATCTTTTTAAACACTTCAATTGTCTGATCCAAATGGGAGGCAGTGACCAGTGGGGAAATATCGTAGCAGGGATTGACCTCATCAGACGGCTTGAAGGAAAACAAGCTTATGGAGTAACCTTTCCCCTCATCATGACGGCTGATGGAAGAAAGATGGGAAAGACAGAGAAAGGAGCCATATGGCTGGATCCGATGCGCACTTCTCCTTATGAGTATTACCAATTTTGGATGAATACAGATGATCGGGATGTCAAGAGATTTCTCGCCCTCTTTACCTTCCTGCCTATGGAGGAGATTGAAGATTATGGGAGATTGAAGGGAGCAGAGATTCGAAGAGCAAAAGAAGTCCTTGCCTATGAGGCGACCAAGATAGTACATGGAGAAGATGAGGCTCATAAGGCCAAAATGGCTTCCAGAGCACTTTTTTCAAAAATGGAAGGTGATGAAAGCGCTATTCCAACCGCTTATATCAATAGAAAAGAACTGAACCAAGGCATTCCAATCTTTAAATTGTTTGAAACAGCCAGCCTTGCCACCTCGGGATCCGATGCGAGAAGATTGATTCAGCAAGGAGGTGCTTACTTAAATGGGAAAAGGGTAGCAAAAATCGATTGTATTATCACCGATCAAGATTTGAACGAAAAAGGGGAATTCATTTTGAGGGCAGGGAAAAAAAAGTATTGTCGGATAAAAGTTCTTGACAAAGAATAAAAATGAATTATAATTAAAAGGTTTTTTTCAAATTAATAAAAGACCGATCTTGAGAAATTTTTCTCCTTGACAAATAAAATTGTTTGATTTATATTTTATGCTGGTCTTAATCGTTCTTTGAAAAAAGAATAGGGGTTATTGGTTCTGGGTTCTTGTGATTTCCTTTAAGAAAGATCAGACTTAAAAGATAATTCTTGGAGAGTTTGATCCTGGCTCAGAACGAACGCTGGCGGCGTGCCTAACACATGCAAGTCGCACGAGAAATCCTGGGCAACCGGGAAAGTAAAGTGGCGCACGGGTGAGTAACGCGTGGGTAACCTGCCCTTAAGTTGGGGATAACTCCGCGAAAGCGGGGCTAATACCGAATAATATGTCAGTGCCCAAGGGAATTGACATCAAAGGTGGCCTCTGCATGCAAGCTATCGCTTAAGGATGGGCCCGCGTACCATTAGCTTGTTGGTAGGGTAATGGCCTACCAAGGCAATGATGGTTAGCTGGTCTGAGAGGATGGCCAGCCACACTGGAACTGAGACACGGTCCAGACTCCTACGGGAGGCAGCAGTGGG
>FWPV01005814.1_pt1 | contig 24279 bp, 16 predicted proteins | sample 2228371 | NCBI WGS metagenome assembly FWPV01 (sample SAMEA103939776, study PRJEB20133) | metagenome | reverse complement strand
GAGAAAACAGAAAAAAGTCGAAAATTTAGCTTTTTAATGTAAATTTTTTGAAAAATTTTTTCAAAAAACACCAAAATAAGAATAATCCTTCCTTTTTTGTTATCTAAATCAACAGGCAATACCGGCTAAATATCTACTTTATGACTGAAAGAGAAACTTTGATTTTTTTTGTAATAAAATAATTTGTGATTTTTTTATTTTTGTTATATACTGCATTGAACTAATAATGATTTTAATTTTTTATGGAAGATAAAAGATATTTGACAATTTCAGAATTTACCCGACTTATAAAGACTGCTCTTGAGGCAGCTTTCCCTGTTGTATACTTAAAAGGTGAAATTTCAAATTTTAGACCTTCGTCAACAGACCATTGGTACTTTGTTTTAAAAAATGAAGCTGCTAGTATAAAGGCTATAATATTTAAAAATAATCAGATAACAATACTAAATCTGTTAAAAGTAAATGGGTTTGATACATTAAAAGATGGGCAGGAAGTTGTTGTTGAAGTTAGAATAAGTGTCTACGAAAAGAGTGGAGAGTATTCAATAATTATAAGCTCTATTTTGCCTGTTAGCATTGGTGAATGTGATTTTATTGAGAAGGAAATAAACTTCGATAAATCATTAAAGATAATTGATATAGGGTGTGGGACAGGGCGTCATGCAATTGAATTGGCAAAACTTTGGAAAATATATCTTATAGACTAAGAAAAGAAGATTTATATTTTGAGCAAATATCTGAAACTACCAATATGTCGATTGATTCGATTAGAAAATATGAGAGGGAAAACTTATGAGGAAAAATTTAAAGATTTCTATTTGTGGTGATATATGTTCTGAATGCCCTCGATATATTGCAACAAAAAACAATAATATATCAGATTTAGAAAAGCTTGCTGAATTGTGGTATAGATTAGGTTTTCGAGATAAGATACTACCTCCCGAAGAATTAAAATGTTTAGGATGCAGTAAAGATAAATTTTGCAGTCATAATCTTAATAGCTGTGATAAGTTGGATACTATAAGGAATTGTGGAGAATGTGATAATTTTCCGTGTAATAAAATTAGTTTAGTATTTCAAAAAACAGATAATACAAAGGAATTATGTAAAGCCAAATGTTCATTTATCGAATACAAAAAGCTTTATAAAGCTTTTTTCATGAAAAAACAAATTCTTACTGAGATAAATAAAAATTATAAAATGAGTAAATAAGCAAATTCGCACAATGTAGCAAACAAGAAAAATGAAGTAAAAATTATGAGTAATGAACTAAAAGTAAGCCAGACATTTATGAGTTTTGCAAAGAATGCACCTGCGCATCAAAAGATTTGGCTGGAGACTGCACAAAAACTAGTATAACCCCACCCATAAAATAGAGACAAATTTATAAACTTTTTTTTACCAAAATTTTTCCACCGTTGGATTTTGATTCTAATCCATTGAAAAATTATACTCTAATGTATAATATATTTTTAAGAGTAAGATAACATGAAAGAACAACAAAAATATGATTATTTTTATTTGACAAAATGAAAAATTTTTTGTAAAATATATTTTACATACTGGGCCCATAGCTCAGCCGGTTAGAGCAACTGACTCATAATCAGTGGGTCCCTGGTTCGAGCCCAGGTGGGCCCAATTTTTTTAGGAGATAATTAAATGACAAATCTGGAAAGATTACAGAAACTTGTCGAATTCCAACAGGTATATCAAAAGAAAATTTATATACATAGCTTATATGCTGAAGAAGAAAAGAAAGCCAATTCTTTAACAAAAGAAAATGAAAGGTTAGAAAAGAATTTGAATGATTTAAAGATTAACATTTCTGAAATGGAAAGGAAGATTGTTGAAGAAACTAATAGAAGAGATGAAATAAACAAGAAGATAAAAGAGCTCGAAGACTCTAAGGAGAAAATTAAAGTAGCAAGACAGATGAGATCCTGGGAAAAAGATATGGAAAAACAGAAACAGGAGCTTTCAATAATTCAGGCTCAAATTGACTATGACACTACAAAACTTGAAGAAATGAAAAAAGAACTCTCAAGTGTTGAAAATACAATAAAAGACAATCAGACGAAAATTGACGAATATGTTGCTATAGCAACTAAAGTAAAAGAAGAACATCATGAAGAAATTGAACTAATAGAAACAAAAGAAAGAGAAATAAAAGAAGATTTTGATATTCAATTCATAGAATATTATGAAGCTCTGCTAAGAAAAACTGAAGGAAATGCCCTCGTAGCAGTTGAAGGGGACGCTTGTTCAGGGTGCTATACTATATTACCTACATCTTTACAGGGTGAGATCGGAGAAAATGTCCCGGTAGATGAAATACAAATCCTTCAATGTCCTAATTGTTTTAGATTCCTTTATCATGCTTCCTGGTTATTAAAATCAAACGTTTCTGCTTAGTTTATTCCTTTAAACGCCCTTTTTATGATTTTATCAGAGGGTTTCTTTGTAAAGATAGTCACAACTATTGTTACTATAGTAGATAGTGGTAATGCTACAAATAGAGGATCTATATTTTGAACAATTGGGCTTTTTGCAAGACTATCTACTTTAAATATCAAATTACATAAGCCTATTGCTTTTGATTCTTTTATATGGAAAAATAACATCCAGAATAAACTTGCTATTATTCCAGTTAAAAAACATGCTATAGCTGCTTCTTTTGTAATTCTCTTTGAAAATATTGCTCCCACATATATTGGAAGAAAAACTGAAGCACACATACCAAAAAACAATGAAGTACCAATAGCAATTATCGCTGAACCTTTTTCAAAAAAGTGAGGTAGATAATAAGCAAGGAGTGCACTCAATATTGTGGCTATACCCATTGCACTTTTAGTTACAAGTAGTGAATTCTTTGATTTTATTTTTAACCCTTTCTCTAAAAAGTCTCTACCGAAAGCACTTCCCATGGTATGAATTTGAGAACTAAGAGTTGACATTGCTGCAGCAAGAAGTGTTACCATAAAAATAGCTGTAAACCACCCCGGCATTGCAGATGAAATATACAGAGGCATAATATTATCTGTCTTTTTTTCTACTGCAAGAAATGAAATTTTTCCAAGAGTATTATAAAAATAAACATTTGTAAGTGCTCCAACTAAGTATGCACTTCCAGTAACCACAAGTATAAATATACCACCTATTAGATTTGCTCTATTTATTTCTCGTCCACTTTTCACAGTCATAAATCTAACAACAAGTTGCGGTTGTGCAAGAACTCCTATTCCAACACCCATTATTATACTTGATACAAGCTGCCACCATTGAACACTATTAAACTGTGGCATCATTGTCCAGCCTTGATGCCCATCTTTCCCCCATATTTTTATGGCTTCTGGTGCTAAATTTGTTAGTGCTTGATGGGCATTTATCAACCCGCCAAGCTTGTAATATGTAAAAAAGAGTAAAAATATCATTCCAACAAACATTATTGCTCCTTGAAAAGCATCAGTATACATAACGCTTTTTAGTCCACCCATTATAACGTAAATAGAAACGATGGCAACAAAAAATAGTAAAGCAGTTTCATAATTTATGTTTAGAGACTGGCTTAAAAACTGAGACCCTCCTATTATAACAGAAGCTGTATAAAGAGGCATGAAAAGGAAAATCAATAACCCGGAAGCTAACTGGAGAAATTTTGAATCAAAACGATTGCCAATAAATTCTGGAAAGGTATGAGCATCAAGATTGTGTCCAATTTTTCTTGTTCTTATTCCAAAAAATGCAAATGCTATAAAAATACCAACAAATATGTTCATAAATACAAGCCATAATATTCCAAGTCCATAAATTGAAGCCGCAGCACCAAAACCAATAATTGCAGATGTGCTTATAAATGTTGCACCATAAGAAATAGCCATTATTACGGGATGAGTTTTTCTTCCAGCAAGGAGATAATCTGTTGAATCCTTTGTTTTCTTATATCCAAGAAAACCAAGAAAAGCGGTAATTATTAGATAACTAATAACAACAATTATTAAGACAAGATAATTCATAAAAACTCCTATTCTTCTGTTATTATTATAGTATGAAGTTTGGTCAATTCATCAATGCTATATTTTATACCTTCTCTACCAAGTCCAGACTTTTTATTACCACCAAATGGGAAATGCCCTACTCCATGAGCTGGTGAAGCATTTATTGTTACAGAACCGTCTTCAAGTTCTTTTGCAATCTTTAAAGCAAGATGAATATTTTCTGTAAAAATACAGCTATCAAGCCCATAGTCAGATGAGTTAGAGATTTTAATAGCTTCTTCAACAGAAGAAACTTCTATTATAGGCATAACTGGCCCAAAAATTTCCTCTTTTGCAACATTCATGTCAAGAGTGACGTTATCTAAAATAGTTGCTTCGTAAAAAAGTCCTTCATATTTTCCACCAGCAAGTAATTTTGCTCCTTTATTTAATGCATCTAAAACAAGAGAATGAATTCTATCCCTTGCCCCTTCATTTATAACTGTTCCCATCACAGTATTTTTATCCAGAGGATCACCAGTTTTATAAATTTTTACTTCTTCAAGTAGCATTTCTATAAATTTTTGTTTTATGTTTTTGTGAATTAAAACTCTACTTACTGCATCACATCTCTGTCCAGAGTTTCTAAAAGTTCCTCTACATATCTGTTTTACTGCAAGATCAATGTTGGCGTCTTCAAGCACAATTGCAGAGGCTTTTCCTCCAAGTTCAAGGTGTAATTTTTTTATACCAGCTTTTGAAGCAATATATTCTCCTACCTTTGTAGAACCAGTAAAACTTATTGCATCAATATCATCACTCGTTATTAAAATATCCCCAATATCCCTTCCTCTACCTGTCACAATTTGAATTGCCCCAGCTGGAACTCCCGCCACTTCAAGAATCCTGACAAAATGTATTAGAGAAAGGGGAGTATCACTTGCAGGTTTTGCTATAACAGTATTTCCAGCAAGTATAGCTGGAATAATTTTTGCCGCTGCAATGAACAAAGGATAATTAAAGGGAGATATCGCAAGGACCACACCTATAGGTTTTCTAAGAACGATAGCAAACTTGCCTTTTGTATCTTCTACCCATTCACCGGGAAGATATTCACCGTAAAGAACCCTAACCTCTTCCATTGTTAATCTGAGTCTTTCATAGGTTGCTTTCACCTCTCCAAGTGATACAGAAATTGGTTTGCCTGATTCTTTTGTTATAATCTCTGCAAGGTAGTCTTTATTTTTTAAAACAAGCTCGCTTGCCTTTTCCATTATTTCAAGACGCTCTAATGGAGGAATTCTTTTTATTTCAGAAAAATTTTTTGCAGCTAAAATAGCCGCTTTTGCATCATCCTGAGAACAATCTGGAACTTTTGCAAACACCTTTCCTGTAGCTGGATTTAACACCTCAAATGTTTTTTCACTTCCAAAACATGTCCAGCAGCCATTGATAAGAGTTTTATATATATCAATGCCTTCAACTGTTGTTGAAAAAATTTCACTAAAGATATTTTCCATAATGCCTCCTTAAGAGAAGATTCCCCCTCCCGGAATAATTATATGAATTTTTTTTTAAAAGTCAATCTTTTTTTAATTCATTTTTCTTGACTTATCTAAATTTTGGGTGTATATTTAAAGTGGACGGACAAGTCCGTCCACTTTAAGGAGGGTTTGTATGTTTAAGAGAATGTTAGTTCTTATGATTGTTTTAACAATGGTTTTAACACTATTTTATTCTTGTGGGAAAAAACAAAGGGAATTTAAAAGAGATTCTGTAACAGTTCTTGTTGATAGTGTAAAAAGAAAAGAAATGAGTCAATACCTTGATTTATCAGGACAAATCGTGGGAAGAGAAGAAGTAAAAATATTTTCAGAACTACCAGGTAAAATTGCTTCAATAAAGGTAGTAGAAGGACAATATGTAACAAAAGATACAATTGTAGCCTATTTAGATAGATCCCAGGTAGGTATGGATTATGCACTTGCTCCTGTTCGTTCTCCTATTAGTGGTTATATTCTTTCTATTTATGTTGTACCTGGGCAGCTTGTTGCTGCTGGTAGTGTTCCAATAGCAAGTGTCGGAAATTTGAACAATATGGATGTTGTTATTTCCATTCCAGAAAAATACTTAAAAGATGTCAGAATAGGACAGAAACTCTACTTAAAGGTAAATACATATCCAGATGAAGTTTTTGAGGGAGACATATATAGACAGGATCTTGCAGTCGATCCTGTAAGTAGAACTTTAACAGTTAGAGGAAGAATTTATAATCCAAAAGGGAAACTATTTTCTGGTATGTATGCAGATGTTTCTATCTTATTAAAAAAAGAACCTTCCATCATAGTTATTCCTTCAAGTGCTCTTGTAAAGATTGAAGATGAATATTATGTATTTGTTAATGAAAATAACATCGCAAAACTTAGAAAAGTTAGAATTGGATTTAATTACAAGGAAAATGTGGCAATTAGAGAAGGACTTAATGAAGGAGAAGAAATAGTTGTTTTTGGCAGGGAGTTTTTGAAAGACGGAACTCCGATTAACCCGGTAAAGGAATAAGAGGAGGGAGAAAATGTCATTACCTAAAACAGCGGTCGAAAGACCTGTAACAATGTGGATGGTTCTATTTGCTATAATTGTTCTTGGAATTGTTGCCTTATCAAGGCTACCTATAGACAATTTGCCTAATCTTGAATTTCCTGTGCTTTCTGTTGTAACTTCTTATGAAGGGGCATCTCCTCAAGAGGTTGAAAGACAAGTCACACGAATAATTGAAGGTGCAGTTTCTGGTGTAAATGATATTGATAGTGTTGAATCTACTTCAGCTGAAGGACAATCGGTGGTAACAGTCAATTTTAACTGGGGAGTTAATCTTGATGCAAGAGCAAGTGATATAAGAGAAAAGCTTGATTTTATAAAGAGAGCATTACCTGATGGAGCAGATACTCCAGCGGTATTTAAATTTTCTTCAGCGATGTTTCCTATTATGAGCATGGGTATAACAGGAATTGAAGATCTTGAGACACTTTATGATTTGGCTGAAAATCAGGTAAAAATAAAATTAGAACAGGTATCTGGAGTTGCAAACGTTTCTGTTATGGGGGGAGTAAAAAAAGAAATTAGAGTAGACATTGATAGAAATAGATTACAGGCTTATGGAATAGGAATAGATACAATTTCATCTTTACTTATGCTTGAAAATCAAAATCAGGCAGGTGGATATACTTATGATGGTGTTTATAAATATATTTTGAGAACAGAAGGAGAATTCAAAACTCTTGATGATATAAGAAATGTAATAATAGGTGTGAAAAATGGAATTCCTGTTAGACTTAGAGAGGTCGCAAATGTATATTATGCTCCCAGTGATTCCCAGGGTATTGTCCGTATTAATGGGAAACCGGGAGTAACAATTTTTATCTATAAAGAAGCTGGTAAAAATACAGTTCAGGTAGCTAAAAATATAAAAAAGAAAATAAAAGAAATAGAAGAAATTTTACCACCGGGTGTAAAGTTGATAACAGTAATGGATTTCTCCAAAGGTATTGAAGCATCTATAAGAAATGTTAGAGATTCTGCCCTATTAGGAGGATTACTTGCTATATTAGTACTTTTATTATTTCTCTGGAATTTAAGAACAGTACTTATTATTGCAATTTCTATCCCTTCTTCTATAATTACAACTTTTATTGTAATGTATTTCTTTAATGTTACATTAAATATTGTTTCTCTTGGAGGTCTTGCTCTTGGAGTTGGGATGATGGTTGATAGCTCTATTGTAGTGCTTGAAAACATATTTTACCATCGACAGAGAGGTTTAAGCAAATATAAAGCCTCAGTTTTAGGTTCTGAAGAGGTTATGCTTGCGATTATAGCATCAACACTTACTACTGTTGCAGTATTTCTACCAATAGTATTTGTTCAAGGATTTACTGCTCAAATTTTTAGAGATTTAGCACTAACAGTAACAATTTCTTTACTTTCTTCTTTGCTTGTTTCTATTACTATTGTTCCTATGCTTGCTAGTAAACTCGTTCACATAGAAGAAAACAAGTTTTTAAAGCCTTTTGAAGATAGATTTTTAAAATTCTGGGATAAAATTATAGATTTCTATATGAAATGGCTCGATAAGGGATTAAGAAATAAGAAAAAGGCTTTAGCTTTAATATTTGGAAGTTTTATTGTTGTTGGGGTTATTACTACAGTATTGATCGGGAAAGAAGGAATGCCTCAAAGTGATGATGGAGAGTTTATGGTTGATGTTACTTTTCCAACAGGAACAAGGGTAGAATATACAGATAAACTTACAAAAGAGATTGAACAAAGAATAATAAAAACTGTTGGAAAAGACTTGGCTTCTTTGGTTTCAAGAATTAACTCACCAGGATTATTCAGGGGAAGTGGAAATGAATATACAGCATCTATTCGAGTAGGGCTTGTTGATAAATCAAAAAGAAATGTTTCTACATTTAAAACCATGGAGAATATTAGAAAAATACTACGAGATTTTCCGGCAAGAGTTAATGTTAGAACATTTGGAATGGGAGGGGGAGGATTCAACACTTCCTTTTCAATAGAAGTTATAGGCGATGATCTTGAACAAAGTGATAGATTGGTTAAAAAGATAATTGAGGTGGTTTCAAAAATAAAGGGTGTAAGAAACCCTCAGTCCAATCGTTCTGATGCTTTGCCAGAAATTGTGTTGAGGATAAATAGAGAAGCGGCATCAAAACTGGGTATTAATTCGTATAACTTAAGTCAGGTTATTAAAACTGCATTTGGAGGTAAAACTGCTACTCAAATGAAAGTAGAAGGGAATCAAATAGATATAATTGTACAGTTAAAAGAAGAAAATAGAATGAGTATAGAAGATGTAATAAATTTACAAATTCCTACACCTATGGGTAAACTTGTACCCCTTTCTTCAATTATTGAAGAAACAAAAGGCACAGGTCCAATTGCAATATATAGAAAGAATAATAGAAGAATAGTAACAGTCTCTCTTGATTCTTATGGAATAACACCAGATAGATTGGAAAGGGAAATAAAGAATGCAATATCTAAAAATGTATATTTACCAAAGGGTTTTTCAATCGAATATGGAGGAGCTGCAAAAGATATGAGAGAATCTTTTAGTCAGCTTGGCTTAGCTTTATTGCTTGCATTAATACTGATATATGCAATTATGGCTTCACAGTTTGAATCTTTTATTGGACCATTTGTTATAATGTTTACTGTACCTTTTGGTTATGTCGGTAGTGTGTTAGCTTTATTTATCTTTGGCAAAACATTGAGTACTGTTTCTTTTATTGGTGTTGTTGTTCTTGCTGGTATTGTGGTTAATAATGGTATTATTTTAATTAGCTTTATGAATGATATGTTAAGAGAAAGGTTTGGTGATCCTGATAAAGTGGCTCTTGAAGCTGGTAAGAGAAGGATTAGACCAATTGCAATGACAGTTTTAACTACAGTGCTTGGCTTAATTCCAATGGCTATCGGAACAGGAGAAGGGGCAGAATTATATTCTCCACTTGCTTTTTCCATACTTGGAGGATTAATTGTCTCTACATTAATAACTCTTCTTGCCATACCTATAATTTATTCTGCATTGAGAAAAAGAATCCCGATAAAATTAATAGAAGATTAAAAATATAGGCCACTCTAAATGAGTGGCCTATTTTTTTGGACTTTTTTTGAAAAGATTGTTATCATAAAACTATGAAAAAAGAAAAAAGGATTAAAATTGTCGATATAGCTAAAATTGCCGGTGTTTCACCCATGACAGTTTCGAGAGCCTTAAATAACAAACCAGATATTAATGAAGAAACAAAAAAGAAGATTTTAAAAATAGTAAAAGAGTTAAAATATTATCCAAATATTTTTGGTAGAGGGCTTGTAAAGCAAAGATCTCATATAATTGGAATAATTGGACCTTCTCAGGGAATAACATATGATAACCCATATTTTGCAGGTTTGATGAAAGGTATAGAATCTGTTTGTATTGAAAAATCTTATGATTTTCTTGTAAAAATTTATAGCCCTGAAATCGAAAAAGTAGATTATTTGAAATTGTATTATGAATCAAAAGTTGATGGAGTAATATTAATAACTCCAGAAGTACACCTTTCTGAATTTAACGAAATAGTTGAAAAAAAACTTCCTTATATTGTATTAGGAACAAAAATAAAGAATTTTAATATCAGTTATGTTGATTCTGAAAATATTGAATCTATAGAAATTGGAGTAGAAGAAGTTATAAAAAAGGGGCATAGAAAAATTGGATTTATTAAAGGTAGAGAAAATCAACTGGATGCAATTGAAAGATTTGAAGGCTTTTTACAAGCAATGAAGAAAAATAATATACCTGTCAGGAAAGAATGGATATTAAATGGAAATTTTCTCTATGAAGATGGAATAGAAGCTTTTAAAAAAATTAAGAAGTTGCAAGAAAAACCTACTGCTATAGTGTGTGGGAATGATTTAATGGCTTTAGGTTTCATGAATGAAGCAATAAGACAGGGATATAAAATTCCACAAGATTTTTCAGTAATAGGGTTTGATGGTATTCCATGGATAAAATATTCACATCCTGTTTTGACAACTATTAAACAACCATTAGAAGAAATGGGAAAAAAAGCAGCAGAACTTTTATTTGAGAAAATGAATAATCCCGATTATAAAGAAAATTTCTTTATATACCCCTGTGTTTTTTCAGAAGGCGAAACTTTATCCATTCCAACACACTAATTTTGTTCATAATGCACAAAATAATGTGCAAAAATTAATTTTGCTTATTTATTAAGAATTTTTATCTATTTATCCAGTATACAAATAAGTTTGATTTAAAAAACATGGCACAAAATTTGCATAATTATAATTGTGTTCGTTACCGTTAACGTAAGGAGGTGTATATGTATAAAAAAATTTTATTTTTGCTGATCAGTTTTGTAATAGTTTCTTGTAATCTTGCCACCTTTGAGTCTTCTGATTTTTCTCAACCAGAAGGTAAAATTGGTGAAAAAGCTTATGACACAACTGGGTACACTTTAATCTGGGCTGATGAATTTAATGGAAGTTCTCTCGATACCTCAAAATGGGTCTATGACATAGGTGCTGGTGGTTGGGGTAACAATGAACTACAATACTACACAAGTAGAACTCAAAATGTTACAGTTTCTGGTGGAACACTCAAAATTATATCGTTAAAGGAAAATTATGGTGGTGCTGCCTACACATCTGGAAGGATAAAAACAAAAGGTAAGTTCGCATTTCAATATGGAAAGATTGTTGCAAGAATAAAACTTTCCTCAGGAAATAGACAGGGTATATGGCCAGCTTTCTGGATGCTTGGAAATAATATTGATAGTGTAGGATGGCCAAAATGTGGTGAAATTGATATTATGGAAAATGTAAATGGACAAAATACTGTTTATGCTACATGCCACTGGGATGCAAATGGCCATGCCAACTATGGTTTAAGTACTTCTACAACTGTAACTTCATGGCATGACTATGAAGTTGAGTGGGACAGTCAATATATTAGAGCAAGAGTAGATGGTGTTCAATATTATGTAATAGACATAAGACCTAGTGATCTCTCAGAATTCAGAGCTCCATTCTTTATACTTTTAAATCAGGCAGTAGGTGGTACATGGCCAGGCAATCCAACTTCTTCTACTGTTTTTCCATCTACAATGGAAGTTGATTATGTAAGAGTTTATCAAAAAACCGCTCCAGCAGAAACATGGACAGTAGAAGCAGAAAATTATAGCTATATGAGTGGAGTTCAAACTGAATCATGTTCAGAAGGAGGCCTTAACGTTGGATGGATAGACGCGAATGATTGGATGGCTTACCCAGCAAGAAGTTTTTCTGGTGGCAACTATAAGATAGAGTATAGGGTAGCAAGTATTTATTCTACAGGGCAGTTAAGAGCAGAGTTGAATGGTGGTTCAACAGTTTTGGGAACCTTAACTATACCAAATACTGGTGGATGGCAAAATTGGACAACAATATCTCATACTGTATATATTCCAGCAGGCACTCATACTTTTGGAATAAATGCTCCATCAGGTGGGTGGAACATTAACTGGATAAAATTCACAAAACTATAATTTTAATAATAACAAAATGCAAGGTGCGTTCCTTAAGAGGGATGCACCTTTTTTTATTTTCTTCTTTACAACATTAAAAATTTATATTATAATAAAATAAAAAATTTTTAAGGAGCTAACAGCATGGACAGTTACGATTTTAAGGCAATCGAAAAAAAATGGAGAGAATATTGGGAAAAGAATAAAACATTTAAAGTCACTGAAGATCCTTCCTATCCAGAGGATAAAAGGCTATATGTGCTTGATATGTTTCCTTATCCTTCTGGTTCAGGGCTTCATGTAGGGCATCCCGAAGGTTATACGGCTACAGATATTTATTCAAGATATAAAAAAATGAATGGATATAATGTTCTGCATCCAATGGGCTTTGATGCTTTCGGGCTCCCAGCTGAAAATTATGCTATTCAAACCGGAACACATCCAGCTGAAACTACATATAAAAATATTGATAGATTTAGAGAGCAGATAAAAAGTTTCGGTTTTTGCTACGATTGGGATAGAGAAATCGCTACCTGCGATCCAGAATACTATAAATGGACTCAATGGATATTCCTGAAACTTTTTGAAAAAGGACTTGCTTATGAAGCAGAAATGCCTATAAATTGGTGCCCAAAATGTTTAACAGGACTTGCAAACGAAGAAGTAAAAGATGGGAAATGTGAAAGATGTGATACTCCAATTGAAAGAAAAAGAATAAGACAATGGGTTTTAAAAATTACAGCCTATGCTGAAAGACTTCTAAATGATCTCGATATTCTTGATTGGAATGAATCAATAAAACTTATGCAGAGAAACTGGATTGGTAAAAGTGAAGGTGCAGAAGTAGATTTTAAGGTTGATGGTTTAGATGAAGTTATAAAAATTTTTACGACAAGACCAGATACGCTCTTTGGTGCAACATATATGGTTCTCGCTCCAGAGCATCCACTTGTAATGAAGATAACAACCCCTGATAGGAAAGCAGAGGTAGAAAAATATGTTAAAGAATCAATGAAAAAATCAGACCTACAGAGAACAGATTTAAACAAAGAAAAAACAGGAGTGTTTACTGGTGGATATGCTATAAATCCCGTAAATGGGGTTAAAATTCCTATATGGGTTGCTGATTATGTACTCTGGGGATATGGTACGGGAGCTATTATGGCTGTTCCAGCTCATGATGAAAGAGATTTTGAGTTTGCAAAAAAATTCAATCTTCCAATTATTCAGGTAGTTAGTAAGGATGGAACTCTTTATGAATTAAATGAAGCATACACAGAGGACGGTATAGCTGTAAACTCTGGACAATTCAATGGAATGAAAACACCGGAATTTAAGAAAGCAATTACAGAATGGCTTGAAAAAAATGGTTTGGGAAAGAAAAGTATTCAATATAAACTACGTGACTGGGTTTTTTCACGCCAGAGATACTGGGGAGAACCAATTCCAGTTGTGCATTGTGAAAAATGTGGCATCGTGGCTTTACCCGAAAGTGAATTACCTCTTAAATTGCCTGAAGTCAAAAGCTATAAACCTACAGGCACTGGAGAATCCCCGCTTGCTGCAATCGAAAGCTGGGTAAATACAAGTTGCCCAAAGTGCGGTGGTAAAGCAAAAAGAGAGACAAATACAATGCCTCAATGGGCAGGTAGTTGCTGGTATTACATAAGGTTTACTGATCCACATAATGATAGTGCATTAGCTGACAAAAAAAATATAAACTACTGGCTACCTGTAGATCTTTATGTTGGTGGTGCTGAGCATGCTGTTTTACACCTTCTTTATGCAAGGTTCTGGCATAAATTTTTGTATGACCTTGGAATTATGAATACCCCAGAACCATTTATGGCATTGAGAAATCAGGGAATGATTTTAGGTGAAAATGGTGAGAAAATGTCAAAATCAAGAGGTAATGTAATCAACCCTGACGATGTAATAGCAGAGTATGGTGCCGACGCTTTTAGAATGTATGAGATGTTTATGGGACCTCTGTGGGCTGATAAACCATGGAGTACTACTGGTATTGTGGGTATTAAAAGATTCCTTGATAAGGTATGGAAACTTTTTGAGAAACCTATAGAAAATATTACTCCATCAGATAAAATAAACAGATTAAGACACAAAACTATAAAGTTTGTTGGTGAAAGGATTGATAAACTTGAGTTTAACACAGCAATAAGCCAGCTTATGATTTTTGTAAATGAACTATCAAAGGAGGAAAAACTTTCAAGAGATGTTATGAAAGATTTTGTTAGAATTCTTCATCCATTCGCTCCATTTCTGACTGAAGAAATGTGGGAAATGCTTGGAGAAAAACCATCTGTGCTTTTTGCTGGCTGGCCATCTTATGATGAGAAACTAACAATTGACGAAGAATATCCTATGGTTGTTCAGGTAAATGGCAAGGTTAGATCCACCATAAATGTAGCAAAAGGGACAGACATTGAAGAAATGAAAAAAATAGCCCTTGCTGATGAAAAGGTAAAAAAGTGGCTTGAAGATAAAGAAATAATTAAAATAATACCGGTTAAAGATAAACTTGTAAATATAGTTGTGAAGGGATAAAATGAATTTAAATGAATGGTTGAATAAAGATCTATCAAAAATAAGTACAAAACTTGAAAGTATTAATAAAGAATCTTTGTATAAAGAAAACACTATTGGACTTGCTGGAAAAGAGGTTGTTTATAGAATAATTAAAGAGATAAGGGCAGCTTTATTTCCTGGAATTTATGATGAACATCCGATAGATTTATCAAGATTAAATATTATTGTAGGAAATAGTTTAAGAGAAGCAGCATTAGATCTTGTGTCTATGCTTGAAAAATCCTTTGAATATTATTGTCAGAAAAAGCATGAAAAAGGTTGTAAGGAATGCAATTGCAGAGAAATAGCAAACAAGATTACTATAGAATTATTTGAAGCTTTACCTTCTATAAGAGAAGTTTTGAGTACAGATATAGAAGCAGCCTATAAAGGCGACCCCGCAGCAAAGTCAGAAGAAGAAATTATTTTAAGCTATCCTTCTCTTGAGGCTCTTACTATTCATAGAGTTGCTCATTTTCTATATGAAAAAAATGTACCTATTATACCAAGAATTATGTCTGAATATGCTCATCAGAAAACTGGTATAGATATACACCCCGGTGCAAAAATTGGAACACACTTTTTTATAGACCACGGTACTGGTGTTGTTATCGGTGAGACATGTACCATAGGCAACCATGTTAAAATTTATCAGGGAGTAACACTTGGGGCAAAAAGTTTTCCACTTGATGAATGTGGTAATCCAATTAAAAATATAAAAAGGCATCCTGATATAGAAGATTATGTTGTAATATATGCTGGTGCAACTATTCTGGGGGGTGATACAAGAATAGGTCATCATTCCATAATTGGTGGAAATGTATGGCTGACAACTTCCGTACCCCCTTATTCAAGGGTTTATAATGCTCAACCAAATCCAATTATTAAGTCAATGAATGAAAAGTGTGAAGAATAAATGGAAAGATATTTTTCTGGTGGTGAATTCTTTAAGAATATTTTTGGCGAAAAGGTTTATAGAATTTCTATAGATGCTGGATTTACATGTCCAAATAGAGATGGGACAAAAGGAACAGGTGGGTGTATCTACTGTAATGCCGGTGGATCAAAAGCCGCATATGTCAATTCCAATCTCGATATTCCTTCTCAAATTGAATATGGCATAAAAATTTTCAAAGAGAAAAAGAAGGTTAGTAAATTTATTGCATATTTTCAGGCTTTTTCAAATACCTATGCTCCCTTAGAAAGATTAAAGAAAATTTATCAAGTGGCAATCGATATGCCAGAAATAGCTGGTATATCAATAGGTACAAGGCCAGATTGTATAGATGATGAAAAACTGGATTTTTTTGAGGAATTAGCCAAAAAAAAATTTTTAATGATAGAGTATGGAGTGCAAACCTTAAATAACAAATCTCTTGAATTTATTAATAGAGGGCATTCTGCTGAACTTTCTATTGAAGCGATAAAAAAAACAAAAGAAAGAAAAAATATTTTTGTACTTGCTCATCTAATTCTTTTACTTCCCTATGATAATTTTAATCAAATGCTTTTAACAGTAAAAAAGCTTGTCAAGTTAGGCATTGATGGATTCAAGTTTCATCATCTTTATGTTGAAAAGGGAACAGCTCTCGAAAATCTTTATTATGAAGGCAAAATAAAGCTTCTTGAATTAAAAGAATATATCGAAATGCTGGGCGAAATCATTTCATATATTCCTAAAAACATTGCAATTCATAGATTATTCGGAGAATGTGATAAAAATAGTCTTGTAGCACCTGAGTGGACACTTTATAAAACAAAAAACTTAAACATTTTAAGAGACTTCCTCTCTAAAAACGATATATATCAGGGTAAATTTGTTAGTTAATTTCAATTATTACACCAGAATGAAAGTCCTTTTCCGTAATAATATGAATAATCTTTTCTGCAACTTCTTCTGGTGAAAAAACTTTCTTTTTCTTAAAAATTTTAATTAAAAAGAAATCAATAATCCTTTCAAAAATGTTTTTTGATTCTAAATTTTCCTTAAACATAGAAGTTTCCATTGCGGGAGGATGAAAAGAAATAGACTTTACATTTGATTTTTTTACATATTCTGTAGAAATATATTTAGTTAGATTGTCTATTGCAGCTTTTGAACTACTATAACATAACCAGTTTTTAATTGGATTTTCAGCAGATTTACTTGAAATATTAACTATAATCTTTTCGGCTTTAATTTGTTGTGTGTATTTAAGTAATGATGAAGTAAGTTGTAAAGTAGACACAAAATTTACATAAATATTATTTAGAATTTCTTTTATAGTTAATTCTGACAAAGGTTTTAATGGCGAAAGTATAGCAGCATTATTAATAAGAAAAATTTTCTTTACATTTTTTATATCCAACCCGGAAAAAATATCCTTAACAAGATTTTCAATCTTTTCAACATTTAAAAGGTCAAACTCAATGTATTTTAATTGCCCACCTTTCTGAATAGCCAGATTTTCAAGCATTTCATTTCTATGTCTTGAAATACATATTATATAATTCTCTTTGTCAATCAAACCTTTTGCAATCGCATAGCCAAGACCTTTTGAAGCACCTGTTATTATAAAAACATTCATAAAAGAATTGTAATTTGATAATAGAAAAAGATCAAATTTTTTGAAAAAAAATTTGTTAATTCTGTACATAAAATTTAACTTATTTTAATTGAAATATTTAAAGAGTTTTTTTATAATAAGAAAAACTTATATAAATTTCTAAGGAGGTTCTTTATGTTTTTTAAAAAATTATTTTTCTTACTGTTCCTTTTATTTTTTTATAAAATTAGTTTTTCTCAAGGTGCGTTAATTTATGGAGAAAAACACTTTTATACTATTCTAACTCCTGATAGCTGGATTTACGACAGAAACTTTTGCAGAGAAGTTGGTGTTCCATATATAATATTTCCTGTTTCAGAAGAAACTAATGAAATTAAAAAAGTTTATATTTATTCGATCGGGTTTGATAGAAAAGAAGGGAGTAAGGAAGATATAGATAGTTTTATAAAATATGATACAAATAATTTTTTATCTAAATTTCCAGATTTGAAAATAGAAAAAATGAATATTAAGTTTACCAATATTGTAAAAAATCAATATTTAACAGGAAAATATTATCTACTCAAATTCATTCATTCTGATGGTAGATATGAAAATGTTTTATATATAGATGCAAAAGAAACAGTAATTACTATAGTATACTCTGCATATTATGAAGAAAATTATAAAAGATATTTCAATGATTTTATCTCGCTAGTAAATTCTTTTGTATTCCTTGGAGATAATGTAAAAACTAATAAAAGATGAGCTGTTGTCCAAAAAGTCGGTTTTTAAAGAGATTATTTCGTTTACAGCACCATTATGTTTAGCTAAATGAAGAAAAAGTCCTTTTGAACAGCTCCTCTTTAGTTATCTATTTTTCAAATAATTATTAATGTTTTCAGCAGCTTTTCTCCCTTCAGAAATAGCCCATACTATCAATGATTGCCCTCTTCTCATATCTCCAGCAGCAAAAACCTTTTCAACATTTGTTTTGTAGTTTGAATCTGTTTTTACATTTCCCCTTTCATCAAGTTCAACTCCAAGATAATTCACAAGTTCATGTTCAGGATGTAAGAATCCTAAAGCAAGTATTACAAGATCTGCTTTCATTTCAAATTCTGAATTAGGAATTTCCTTCATCACTGGTCTTTTAGTTACTGGATCTTTTTCAAATTCAACCCTAGCACAGATTAATTTTTCTACTTTTCCATTACCTTCAAATCTTTTTGTAAGAATACACCAATCTCTTTCACCACCTTCTTCATGGCTTGTTGAAGTTCTTAAAATCATTGGATATTTTGGCCATGGAAAATCTTCTGTTCTACTTTCCGGTGGCTTTGGCATTATTTCAATTTGTTTTATAGACTTAGCTCCCTGTCTAACTGCCGTACCCACACAATCAGCACCAGTATCTCCACCACCTATGATTATTACATCTTTATCCTTTGCATCAATACAATCTTCTAATTCTTTACCACAAACTCTCATATTTGCCTGTGTTAAATATTCTATAGCGAAATGTATCCCTCCAAGCTCTCTACCCGGAACAGTTAAATCTCTTGGCTTTCTTGAACCAGTGGTTAAACAAACTGCATCAAACTCTTTAAGTAAGTTTTCTGCAGAAATATCCTTTCCAGCTTCTGTATTTGTTTTAAATATTATCCCTTCTTCTTCATAAATCTTTATTCTTCTATCAAGAATTCTTTTTTCCAGTTTGAATTCTGGTATTCCATATCTTAAAAATCCACCTGCCGCATCAGCCTTTTCATAAACGATTACTGTATGTCCGGCTTTATTTAGTTGATCAGCACAGGCCAATCCTGCTGGTCCAGATCCAACAACAGCTACTTTTTTACCAGTTCTAACTAATGGAGGTTCTGGTTTTACCCATCCTTTAGAAAATGCATATTCGATTATGTTTAATTCATTTTCTCTTATAGTTACTGGCTCATCATTTATACCAAGAACACACGAATATTCACACAAAGCAGGGCAAAGTCTTCCTGTAATTTCTGGAAGATTGTTTGTAGCTCTTAGTAATTCATAAGCCTTTTTATATTCTTTTTTGTATAAGGCATCGTTCCATTCTGGTATATAGTTTCCAACCGGGCAAGCCCAATGGCAAAATGGTGTACCACAGTCCATACATCTTGCCGCCTGTTCTTCTGCCTTTTCAATTGGTCTTAATATTACTACTTCTTTAAAATCCTTTTTTCTTTCTTCTACAGGTCTATATTTTGATTTTTCTCTTTTTATCTTTATAAAACCTTTAGGATCACCCATCATAAACCTCCGATAAGTTAAGTGCTCTTGTTACTTTTCTCGATTCAAGAATTTTTTTATACTCAAGTGGAAATACTTTTACAAAATTCTTTTTATTGTTCTCAAAATTATCAAGAATTAACTTTGATTTAGTACTTCCAGTGTATTTAAAGTGATTTGATAAGAGTTTTTTTATCAAATCTTCATCATCCTTATCAAGTGTTGTAAGTTCAACCATTTCCTTATTACATTTTTTGTCAAAATCATTATCTTCATCATAAACGTATGCTATTCCACCAGACATACCTGCAGCAAAATTTATTCCTGTTTTACCTATCACAACAACATGTCCACCAGTCATATATTCACAGCCATGATCACCCACTCCTTCTACTACAGCATTGAGTCCAGAATTTCTAATACAGAACCTTTCGCCAGCAACACCTCTGATATATGCTTCTCCAGAAATAGCCCCGTAAAATGTGGTATTACCAATCAATATATTTTCTTCCGGTTTATAAGCGGCTTCTTTTGAAGGATATATAATTATTTTACCGCCCGATATTCCTTTACCAACATAATCATTTGCAAGTCCTTCAAGTTCAAATGTTATACCCTTTGCAAGCCACGCTCCAAAACTTTGTCCTGCAACTCCTTTAAATTTAAAATGTATTGTATCATCATTTAGTCCCATTTCTGAATATTTCTGGCATAAAGCCCCAGAAAGCATAGCACCAGTGGCTCGATTTACATTTTTTATCTCAAGTTCATGATAGACTTTCTCTCTTTTCTCCAGGGCTGGTTTAGCTAATTCTATTAATTTTCTGTCAAGCACATTGTCTATACCATGATCCTGTTTTTGCTGACAGTAAACACCAATATTCTTATCAACTTGAGGTTTATATAAAATTTTTGAAAAATCTATATTTTTTGACTTCCAGTCTAAAATATTCTCATTCACTTCTAATAATTCTGTTCTTCCTATTAACTCATCTATAGTTCTTACTCCAAGGCTTGCCATAATCTCCCTTGTTTCCATTGCAATAAATTTCATATAATTTACAAGATATTCTGGTTTTCCCTGGAATCTTCTTTCAAGTAGCTCATCCTGTGTAGCAACACCTACAGAACAATTATTAAGATTACAGTGTCTTAACATTACACAACCAAGAGTAATTAAAGCCGCAGTCGAGAACCCATACTCTTCAGCGCCAAGAATTGCAGCAATTATAACATCTCTTCCTGTTCTCATCTGTCCGTCTGTCTGTAATCTTACCCTACTTCTTAAATTATTAAGCACAAGCGTTTGATGTGTTTCAGAAAGACCAAGTTCCCATGGTAATCCAGCATGTTTGATTGAACTTATAGGAGAAGCACCAGTTCCTCCATCACCACCAGATATAAGTATCATATCTGCATGGCCTTTTGCAACACCAGCAGCAATAGTTCCAACACCAACTTCTGAAACAAGTTTTACGCTTATTCTTGCATTTGGATTTACATTTTTCAGATCAAATATAAGTTCCGCTAAATCTTCAATAGAATAAATATCATGGTGTGGAGGTGGTGAAATGAGCGTTACTCCAGGTGTTGTATATCTTGTTTTAGCAATTGTCACACTTACTTTGTGTCCTGGAAGTTGCCCTCCCTCACCAGGCTTTGCTCCCTGAGCAATTTTAATCTGTATTTCATCTGCATTAACAAGATAATTAGTGGTCACTCCAAACCTTCCAGAAGCAACCTGTTTTATCGCACTTCTTTTACTATCTCCATTTGGTAAAGGAATAAACCTTGCAGGATCTTCTCCTCCTTCTCCTGTATTTGATTTTCCACCAATTCTATTCATAGCTATAGCCATAGATTCATGTGCCCCTCTACTTATAGAACCAAAACTCATAGCACCTGTAGCAAATCTTTTCATTATACTTTCTATTGGTTCTACTTCTTCAATTGGAATAGGTTTTGTATCTTTAAACTTCAAAAGACTTCTTAAAGTTGTTGGATTTTTTGATTGATCGTTTATAATTTTTGCAAATTCTTTATACTTTTCATAATCACCTTTTCTCACAGCATCCTGTAATGCTGCAATACTTTCTGGATTCCACAAATGAAATTCTCCATCCTTTTTCCACTGATATTGCCCACCAGTATCAAGAATTCTAACATTAAAGTTAAAGTCATCAGGAAAAGCATTTTTATGCCTTATTAAATTCTCTTTAGCAAGGGTTTCAAAAGTTAATCCTCCAATTCTTGATACAGTACCAGTAAAACATCTATCTATTACTTCACTTGAAATACCTAAAGCCTCGAAAATTTGTGCTCCTCTATAACTTTGTAAAGTGGAAATTCCCATTTTTGATAAAATTTTTAGAATGGCTTTATTTATAGCTTTTATATAATTTTTTATTGCTTTTTCCTTATCAAGTTCTATTTCTTTTTCTTCTACTAAATTTTCAATTACTTCATAAGCAAGATACGGATAAATTAAATCTGCACCATATCCAAAAAGTGTGGCAAAATGATGCACTTCTCTTGGTTCTCCAGATTCTACTATTATATTAACCTGACCTCTCAAAGAAAGCCTTACAAGATGATGATGAACAGCACCAACACTTAAAAGCATTGGTAAAGCTGCAAAATCTTTAGATACACCTCTATCAGACAGAACAATAAGTGAAAAGCCTTCTTTAATTGCATCTTCGGCTTCTTTACAAATTCTATCTATTGCTCTTAAAAAAGAATTTTCTTCATTAATATTATACAAAACTGAAATGGTTTTAGCTTTAAATCTTGGATCTTTTATTGAAAGTAATTTTATAAAATCTTCATCTCTAAGAATTGGCTCATCAAAAACTATTTTTTCACAATGAAATTTCCCGTCTTCAAGAATGTTGTGTTTCTTACCAATAAATGTTTTCAAACTCATCACTACTTCTTCTCTAATAGAATCTATTGGCGGATTTGTAACCTGTGCAAAAAGCTGTTTAAAATATGTATATAAAGTAGGAGATTTTTTAGATAAAATTGAATGTGGTGTATCATTACCCATCGCACCAACAGGTTCCTGACCTTCTATTGCCATTGGTTTTATGATAACTTTTAAATCCTCTCTAGTATAACCAAAAGCTTTAAGAGAAATTAATAAATCGCTAGATTTCTTAATTTCAACTTTTATTTTCTTATCAAGAATCTTATCGGGCAACGTATGGAAGTATAATGTATTCTCCTTTATCCATTCTGAATATGGATATCTTTCAACAAGAGATTTTTTAACATCTTTATCTTCAATTAATAAACCTTTCTCTGTATCAATGTATAACATCTTGCCCGGTTCAAGTCTTGCACTCTTTTTAATATTTTTTGGATCAATATCAAGAACACCAACTTCAGATGCCATTATCACTAAATCATCATAAGTTACAAGGTATCTTGCCGGTCTAAGCCCATTTCTATCTAAAACAGCAGCAACTCTTTTACCATCTGTAAAAGCCATTGCAGCAGGTCCATCCCATGGTTCCATCAAAAAGTTATTGTATAAATAAAAATCTTTTGTCTTTTGATCAAGAAGTGGATTTTTTTCCCATGCTGCAGGAACCATTATAGACATTGCCTCTTCTATAGTTCTACCAGAAAGATAAAGCAACTCAAAAACATTATCAAACATTGCCGAATCACTCCCACCCGGTACAATTGTAGGAAAAATCTCTTTCAATTTTTCTCCAAAATATTTACTTTCAAGATTTCCTTCTTTTGCCTTCATCCAGTTTATATTACCACGAAGAGTATTTATTTCTCCATTATGAGCAAGATATCTGAAAGGTTGAGCAAGATCCCAGGTTGGGAATGTGTTCGTACTGAATCTCGAATGAACAAGAATTATAGCACTTTCTATATTTTCGTCAGCCAGATCAAGGAAATATGAGCCAACCTGTTCAGGAGTTAACATTCCTTTGTATGAAAATGTTTTTGAAGATAGGTTTGTTATATAAAAGAAACTTTTTTCAGAGAGGTCAGATGTCCTTACTTTGTTTTCAATCTTTTTTCTTAATATATATAGACTTCTCTCTACTTCAAGACTATCTTTTATTTCATAAGGATATTTTATAAATATTTGCTCCATTACTGGTTCTGATGCCTTTGCAGTTTCTCCAATATCTGAATTATCAACAGGTACTTTTCTCCAGACAAGAAATTCAAGACCTTCCTCTTTAATAAGTTCTAAAAACCATTTTTTTATTGTTTCTCTTTCTCTATCTTTTTTCGGTAAAAAAATTATACCGGTTCCATATTTGCCTTCTTCTGGTAGATTAATCCCTAAAGAAGCACATTCTTTTCTGAAAAATTTGTCTGGCATTTGAAGTAAAATTCCTGCACCATCTCCGGTTTTAGGATCTGCTCCTGTAGCTCCTCTATGAGCAAGTCTATTGAGTATTTCAAGACTTTGTTTCACAAGATGATGAGACCTTTTACCTTTAATATTTGCAATGAAACCTACTCCACAAGCATCATGTTCAAATTCTGGATTATACAAACCACATTGTTGCATTTTTATACTCCATCAATTAAATTAAAATAGATTGGGAATGTAATTGTTGCAAATTTCGTGCCAAAATTATAAAAAAATAGTTTTTTAGATTATGTAATAAATAAGAAAAAAACACAATAGAAATAGAAAAAAATTTTTGCCCAAAATTTAAGCATTTTTTTAAAAAAAGCACAAAAAATAGGCAAAAAGTATCAGTTATAAAGTTATAAAGTTGAAAGTTCATAAAGTTATGTTTAAGTGAAAGTTTTATGTTTTAGCCTTGTTTATACCTTAACTTAGGGTAGATGAGT
>FWPV01005811.1_pt1 | contig 24285 bp, 37 predicted proteins | sample 2228371 | NCBI WGS metagenome assembly FWPV01 (sample SAMEA103939776, study PRJEB20133) | metagenome | reverse complement strand
TCATATATTCAAAATCATTTTCTATTATTCCCTCCTTGTTTTTGTTTTCTATTTGAGGTGTTTGTTCTTCAACCACAAAATCTATTGTATGGAACCTTGACATTCCTTTAATATGATAAACCATCTGCCTTCTAATTTGCTTTGGACCATTTTCTCTCCGTACCTCTATTCTTTTGTCAATCTTGCCAAACTGGGATAAAAATTTTTCAAATTTTTCTATAATTTCATCCTCTTTTCCCTCTTTTATAACAACCGAAAGATCAATGTCTGAATATTTATCTTCTTTCCCCTCAGAAAACGAACCTCTAATTATAGCATCGTAAATATCGCCTTCTTCCCTAAAAGAAGCTATAAAATTGTCAATAATTTCTCTCCTTTTATCCTCTTGCTCTGCATAGTTTTCAACCCCGCCCGGGGTCGAATTTTTATTTCCTAAATTTTCCATAGAATTTAATTTTGAAGATTAACTTAATTAAAGAATATCAAATAATAAAATAATAGCAAGTTTAGAAAATAAATTCCCCCAACCTGGAAAATAGACATTGACCCAGAAAGAATAATATAAACCAGTCCAACCCCTTGACAAATTATTTTATGAAGATAAAATAGAAATTACCCTAAAAAATAGAGCTTATGAATTTTATTAAAGCTAAAATTAAAGTTCCATCATATATTCTCTTTAAAAGAGGTTTTTTGGGTTCTCCTTAAAGGCTTTTAAAGCCCAACCCCAAAAACCTCTCAAAAAAAGAGAGGTTTTTTCATCTTACTATAAAAATTATGGAGAAAAAAATTTACTATTTAACAGCTGAAGGATACAAAAAATATAAGGAAGAATACGAGAGAGTAAAGGGGGCTTTGAGCGAAAATAAATCTAAAATGAAAGAAATGCGGGATGAGTTATGGAGACCAGAGGATTTAAATCCTGACTATGAACCTATGGAGTCAGAACTGATTTCCCTTGAAATTAAATTAAAAGAACTAGAAAATATCTTAAAAAATTCAAAAATTATAAAAAGAAAAAAAGAAAAAGAGCCAAAAAGGGTAGCCATTGGAACTAAGGTGTTGGTTAAAATCAACAACCAAACAACTGAAGAGTTTACTATTGTTGATTCTTTAGAGTCAAATCCTTTTTTGGGAAAAATTTCAACAGAATCACCTGTAGGCAAATCTCTTTTAGATAGGTCTAAAGGAGACGTAGTTGTTGTAGAGTCACTAACAAAAACGACTTATAAAATATTAAAAATAACTTATGCAGAATAAAAAAAACTTGCTTGACTTTTTAATTAATACAGGAAAGCTTAAAAGAAAAAAAAGAAAAGGATGGACGGTCCTTCATAATATCAAAAATTCAGAAAGTACTGCAGAACATATTTTCAGGGTTGCTATTGCCGCTTGGGTATTGGGATATGAAAGAAAAATTGACTTAAATAAAGCTATTAAAATGGCATTAGTACATGACCTTTGTGAAGTTTACGCAGAAGACGAAACGCCTTATGATCCAGTATTGCCAAAAGACAGAAAAAAAATCAAAGAAATAATTAAAGAAAGATCTAGAACACTTTATCCCCTTAAAGAAAGGGAAAAAAAATTAAAAAGAAAATTTCAAAACGAATTTAGGGCTTTAAAAAAATTGACAACGGGACTGCCTCTCGAACTTAAAAAAGAAATGATAAAACTTTGGATTGAGTTTGAGCATAAAAGCACCGAAGAGGGGGCCTTTGTTAAACAACTAGACAAAATGGAAAATTTACTACAAGCACTAGAATACTGGAAAGAACAAGGACAAATTCAAAGAGATCTTTGGATAATCTCGGCCAAAGAGTGGTGTATTGATCCTCTTTTAATTGATATATTAAACAAAATAGATAAGGAATTTTCTAAAAAGAAAAAATCTTCTTTAAAAAAATCTTCTTAACGGGGCCTCATCAAAGGAAATAAAATAACCTCTCTTAAATTATTAGAATTGGTTAAAACAGCAACTAATCTATCAATTCCCATGCCAAAACCAACGGTTGGTGGCATTCCATATTCAAGAGCCTCTATATAATCTTCGTCCCATGGGTGTGTCTCTTCGGCTCCTTTTCTTCTTGCTTTTTGCTCGTCTTTAAATCTCTTCTTTTGTTCAAAAGGATCATTTAACTCCGAAAATGCATTAATTAGCTCCCATCCCCCAACAACTAATTGAAATCTTGAAGCAAGATCAGGATTTTCTTTGTCTTTCTGGGCTAGGGGTGTCAATCCAATCGGCTGATGCAAAATAAAGGTTGGTTGAATAATATCTTCTCTGCAAGCTTTCTTGAAAATATCATCAAGCAATTTAAATCTTGTCTTGTGATGGGTGGGAATTTTTAAATTTTTAGCTATTTCTTTAATTTCACCATCTTTAAGATTTAGAAAATCTTTGTTAAACTTTTTTTTCAAAACTTCATAAAATTCTAATTTTTGAAATTGGTTTTTAAAATTTATTATATTTTTCTTAAACTTAATTTGATCACTTTTAAAAACATCTTTTACAATTCTTTTAATCATCTTTTCAGAAAAATTCATCAAATCTTTCAGGTTCGCATATGACCAATAAAATTCCAACATTGTAAAATCCGGGTTGTGATCTTTATCAATTCCTTCATTTCTAAACACTCTTCCAATTTCATAAACTTTTTCAAAGCCACCAACAATCAATCTTTTAAGATAAAGCTCTGGGGCTATCCTTAAATAAAAATCATGATCTAGAGCATTGTGGTGTGTCTTAAAGGGACTTGCAGCTGCCCCACCGTAAATAGGCTGTAGAATTGGAGTTTCAACCTCTAAAAAACCATTTTCATCTAAAATTCTTCTTATTTGAGTAATAATTTTAGAACGCAGAATAAACTTCTCTTTAACTTCCTTTGACATTAATAAATCCAAATACCTTTTTCTAAATCTCTCTTCTATGTCTTGTAAACCGTGCCATTTTTCGGGCAAGGGTAAAATTGATTTTGAAAGTAAAATATATCTATTAACGTCTATCGTTTTTTCTTTCTTCTTTGTTAAAAATAAACTGCCCTTAAGAAAAACAATATCTCCTGTATCAAAATTATTAATAAAAAAATTATATTTCTGCGCCAATTTTTTTTCTGTTTAAAAAGGCCTGAATCTTCCCCGTTTCATCTTCAAGATCTAGAAATAAAGAGCCACCATGCAAACGCAAGGCCCTAATTCTCCCCGCTAATGCCGTATTCTTTTTTTCTTTAAAAGAGAAAACCGCTTCTTTTATTGTCTGTCTTTTTTCTTTAAAAAAAGGATAAGGATCTATTCCTAACTTATTAATTATTTCCAATTTTTTAATTCTGTCTTGGCGAATTTGAATTTTTGCCATATAGTTTTTCTTTAAATGAATTTTATAAAAAATATTTTTTAAAGTAAACTAATTTGACACTTCAAGAATTTCATAAACCTCCTTTCCCCCGGGTGTTGAAACCTCTATTTTATCTCCCTTCTCTCTACCTAATAACTCTCTACCAAGGGGGGAATCATAAGAAATTTTACCCTCTGCTAAATTTATCTCTTCCGGTGAAACCAAAACAAAATTTAAAACCTCTTTTCTTCTTTTTACTTTGATTTTAGAATATGGTTCTGACTTTTTATTATAATGAGTTCCTCCTTTTTTAATCTTGAAATTTTTTAATTTACCTTCTATTTCTAAAATTTTCTTTTCTAATAATTCCTTATCTTCTCTTGCTTGTTGGTATTCTGAATTCTCACTTAAATCACCATAACTTGCGCTTTTTTTTAAACGTTCTGATATTTCTTTCCTCTTTTCTTTCAAGTTCTCTAATTCTAATTTAATTTTTTCAAAAGCTTCTTTTGATATAAACTGTTCCATATTTTTAAAGATTATTAAAAAATATTTGTTAAGATTTCTGAACCGTTTTTTAAAATTGCTACAGTATGCTCAAAATGGCAAGATAAAGAATTGTCTTCTGTCTTAAACCCAAAGCCATCCTGCGATTTTTTAATTTTATAACTTCCCTCGCTCACCATTGGTTCAATACAAAACACCATTCCCTCTTTTATTTTTTCTCCCCTCTTTGGTTGCCCAAAATTCAATATTTGAGGTGACTCATGAAGCTCTTTGCCAATTCCATGACCGCAAAGATCTCGAATTACATTAAATCCCTGACTCTCAACAAACTCTTGAATAGTATTTCCAATATCTCCAAGTGTGTTTCCAGGAATAGCTTTTTCTACTGCCAGGCTTAATGATTTTTGGGTTACTTCTATTATTTTAAGTTTTTCTGAAGAAACTTTGCCTATAGGAATAGTAATTGCCATATCGCTATGATAACCCTTCCATAAAATCCCAAGATCGATCGACAAAATATCACCTTCTTTTAATTTCTTCTCTGAAGGAACAACATGAACTATTTCCTCGTTAATTGAAGTACACAAAACAGCTGGATAACCGTCAAAACCTAAAAAAGAAGGTTGCGCCCTTCTTTCCTTAATTAATCGCCTGGCCTCATTTTCTAGGTCTTGAGTTCTTATACCTGGCTGCGATATTTTTTTAAGGTAATCTACAATTTCTGCCAATATTCTTCCTCCTTCTTTCATTATCGAAATTTCTTGAGGAGACTTAATTGGAATCATAAATTCGCTTTTTTAAAACGGTACCTATTTACTCTCTTCTATCTTTATCTTTTCTAATATTTCTTTAAAAACTTTCTCCACTGATTGTTCGCCGTTTATCTCTTCAATTCTAATTCCTTCTTCTTTTAAATATTCCAATACTGGCGCTGTTTTTTCCTGAAATTCCTTTAATCTTACTTTAATTGTCTCGGGATCATCAAGAGATTCTCTCTTAACCAATTTTGAACCGTCAAGAGGGCATTGGATTAAATTTTCTGTCTCTTTTGTCCATAAAATTGGGTGACGCATCAAAGAACATATTCTTCGATGAGAATTGCGATAAATAGATTCTTCGGGGCTTAAATTAATCTTTAATATAAGTATATTTTCTTTGCCGTACAATTCCTCAAAAAAAGGTAATTCTTTTTTGGCTTCATATACGCTTCGTGGAGATCCCGACAGTATTACTCCCTTCTCTTGATTTGCTAAATTTTCTACTTCTTCCAATAAAAGTTGCGTGACAAAAGGGGGCGAGCAAATCTCTCCTTTCTCCCATTTTCTTTTCTCGTCTAAAAAAAGAAATCTTTCACCATCTACCTCAACAAATTCATTCTCTTTGACATTCATTATCCTTTTTTCAATAATCTTACTTGTTTCAACATGAACCATATCAAAATAATCTGCAAGTAAATTTGCCTGAGTTCCTTTGCCCGCTCCTGGAGGCGCTATAAATGCAATTATTTTTTTCATAAATACCTCTTTTAGCTAGGATTACTCATAATTCCTCATTTCAAGTTCGCTTTCAACTTTCTCAACTGTTTCAAGAACAACAGCTACAATAATTAATAAAGACGTTCCACCAATAGCAAAAGAAAAAGCAGAAATGTGGGTTAACCCCTGAATAATTGATGGCAATATTGCAATTAAACCCAAAAAGATGGCACCAACAAAAAGTACTCGGTTTAAAATTTGACGTATAAAATCTGAAGTTTGTTTTCCTGGACGAATACCGGGGATAAACCCTCCCATCTTTTGAAGATTTTCAGATATATTTTCGGGATCAAAAGTTACTGCTGTATAAAAATAGGTAAACGCGACTACTAAAACAAAATATAATACATCATAAATAAGTTTTTTTTGGAAAATCGCATTAATATAAACTGCCGCCGTAGAAATAACGGGTATTGATGTTTTTGAAAAAATATTTCCAAACATACCCGGCAACAACATAATAGACATTGCAAAAATAATAGGTATAACTCCCGCGGGATTTACCATCATAGGAAGATATGTTTGAACCCCCCCATACATTTTGTGTCCTCTTATCCTCTTTGCGTATGAGATTGGAACATTTCTTCTCGCTTCATTTATAATAACAACCCCAATAGTAATTATAAAAGAAGCTAAAATAAATAATATCCACATTGGAAGCTGAGAAGGATCCCAAGTATGAATAACCTGCTGAATAGAAGAGGGAACGCTCGCTATAATTCCGGCAAAAATTAAAAGAGAAATTCCGTTTCCAATGCCTTTTTCGGTTATTAATTCTCCAAGCCACATTAAAAAAACAGATCCTGCAGTAATTACCGAAATTGAGGTGATTAATTTAAGCGGGGTAAAAGCAGTAATAACTTTCTGATTTTCTAGAAGTTTAATCATTGCAAAACTCTGCATAATAGCAAGCGGAATAGTTAACATTCTTGAGTACTGATTAAACTTTCTTTGTCCCGCCTCTCCCTCTTCTTTATACATTTCCTCAAGTCGAGGAAAAACTAAGGTTAAAAGCTGCATTATAATTGTTGCTGTAATATAAGGACCAATACCAAGCATAACTACCGAAAAATGCTGTAAAGCGCCCCCGGTAAAAATATTCATTAAACCGAAAAACTGATTTTGCTGAAAAAACGCAGCCAATCTTTCAGCATCAATGCCCGGAATTGGAATTGAGGCCACTAATCGAAAAACAACCATCATTGCCAGAACAAAAAGAATCTTATTTCTGAGATCTTTTGATTTAAAAATTGCTAATATTTTATCTGTCCACATGGTTTTAGCCCTTATAGCCCCTTATTTTAGGAATTTTTTTAATAAAATCTCTAAGTTCTGGCCTTATTTTTGCGCCAGCTCTTGATTTTTGGCCCTTTATCCCCTTGCCAGAATATATGCCTTTTTTTCCTCCCCTTCCAATCCTTTTTTTAGATTTAATGTTTTTATTTTTTTTAATCTGATGTAATTGCATAAAATCTTAATTTAAATATTAAGTTTTTGAAAAGCTTTTATTGTTGCCTTTGCAATATTAATCTTATTATTTGTTTTTGAAAGAAGTTTTGCTGTAATGTTCTTAATGCCAGCTAACTCGCAAATATTTCTTATAACGCCGCCTGCAATAATTCCTCTTCCTTTTTTTTGGGGTTTTAAAAGTATTCTTGCGCTCTGATATTTAACTTCTATATCAAAAGGTATCGTTTCTTCTTTAATCGGAACCTCTATTAAATTCTTCTTTGCTTTTGAAGTTGCTTTATCAATAGCCTGACTTACATCCCTGCCCTTTGAAACTCCAATTCCTATTTTCCCATTTTTGTCTCCTATAGCAACCGTTGCCCTAAATCTAAAAGTCCTACCACCGGCTCTTACCCGAGTAACTCGCGCTAAATCTAAAAGTTTTGATTCAAATTCTTGTTCTTCTTTTACCATATTTTTATAAAAAAATTAATTTAAAATTTTAATCCTCCTTGCCTAGCGCCCTCAGCCAATGCCTTAACCCTTCCGTGGTACTTAAATCCACCAGTATCAAAAACTACTTTTTTAATTCCTTTTTTTTGGGCTTTTTCAGCAATTAATTTTCCAACTAAAAATGCTTTATCTTTTCTGTTAGCTTTTGAAGAATCTTTTCCTTTTATCTCAATATCGTTTGCAAAAGCTAAAGTTTCTCCCTTATTGTCATCAATTAACTGACAATATATATGAATATTCGAACGAAAAACAGAAAGACGAGGTCGCTCATTGGTTCCAATAATTTTTGACCTTTTTCTCTTGTGTCGTCTTATCTTTTTTTCTTTTTTAATTTTTTGAATGTCTTTCATATTTTAAATTATTTTATAGAAGCGACTGCTTTTTTGCCAGCTTTTTTCCTAACAACTTCATCTAAATACCGAATTCCTTTTCCTTTATAGGGCTCTGGTGGATAAATTGATCTAATTTTTGCTGCTACATTACCAACCTTTTCTTTATCTATGCCCGAAACTTTTATTATATCTTTTTCTATGGAAAAAGTCACACCATCAATTGGTTTTACTTTAACAAGATGAGAAAATCCTAATTTTAAAGATAAATCTTTTCCTTCAAGGCTCGCCCTCCAGCCAACGCCCTCAATTTTTAAAGATTTTTCAAAACCATTCTTTACTCCTTCTACCATATTACTAATATGAGACCTAAAAGATCCCCACAAGGCCTTCTTTTCTTTGGGGCCATCAAAAGAAACTATTAAAGTTTGATCCTGCTTTTCAATTTTAATTTCTCTCGGAATTATTCTTTCCAACTTTCCTTTTGGCCCCTCTACTATAATTTTATTATCCGATAAATCAACTTTAACGTCGATTGGCAATTCAATTGGTTTTTTTCCTATTTTACTCATATAAATTTATTAATTTTATTTATTCTTTTCCCAAAAAATAAAAATTGAATTTTCGTATTCGTATTTTTTAAAATCTTCAAAAATATTATCAATTAAACTATATATTTCTTTTTTCAAAAATGGCTTTCCAATTTCCATAAAAGACTTTTTCCCTTTAACAAGCAACGGCTCTCTTAAAAATAAATATTTAAAATTTTCCTTTATCTTTTCAAGAATAGCTTTTTGATTTTTTAAATGGTGTAAAACTCCCCAAAAAACTGCAAGTTCTCCTTTGGGAACTTCTTTATTAAGATCCATTACAACCGCTTTAATCCCCCTTCTCTTTGCCCTCCAAACAAGCTCGGGATCATCATCACATCCATAAACTTTTGTGGGGTAAAAAATTTCTTTAAATTTTAAAGTAATCTTTCCATCTCCACATCCAAGATCATATAATTCTTTACCCTTAAACTCTTCTGGTAAAATATCTTTTAAAAAATTTAATTGTCTTTTAATACTGGGTCCAATAATAAAATTATTTCCAAACGGCAGATAAATCAATCTATGAAATTTCATACTAACAAAATAATTCCTCCTATAATAATTATTACCAAAAAATAACTCCTGTAATAACCATTTAAACTACCAAATCTCAAACAAAACTTCTCCTCCGTTCCTTGTTTTTCTTGCTTCTTTTGATGTCATTAATCCTTGCGGTGTTGAAACAACTAAAATTCCAATTCCGGATTTCGGTGAATATATTTCTTTCGATTTTAAATAAATCCTTCTTCCGGGTTTTGAAATTCTCTTTATGTCATGAATCCTGGGTTTTTTATCTTCTGTATATTTAAGCTTAATTAATATTTTTTTAATTTTTTTGCCCCTCTTTTTCGCGTACTCAATAAACCCCTCTTTTTCTAAAAGTTTTCCAATATTATATTTTAAATTAGAAAAAGGAACACTAACTGTTTGTTTACCAACAGCCTGAGCATTTTTTATTTTTATTAACATATTAGCAATTGGATCCATAATTTTATTTTTTATAAACTACCAAGAAGATTTTTTAACGCCCGGTAACATTCCTTTATTTGCTAATTCCCTAAAACATATTCTACAAAGACCGAAATCTCTTAAATATCCTCTTCTCCTTCCGCACCTAAAACAACGCCTTATAACTCTGCTTTTATATTTTGGTTTTTTTTCTGACCTAACTATTTGACACTTTTTTGCCATATTAATTTATTTCTTAAATGGAAATCCCATTAATTTAAATAATTCTAATGCTTCTTCTTTTGTTTTGGAATTTGTTACAACCGTTATTTCAAAACCAAAAATTTTTTTTGTTTTTTCTGGCTTGATCTCTGGAAAAATAATATGTTCTTTAATACCAATATTTAAATTTCCACCATTGTCAACCGCACTTGCGTTTATTCCTTGAAAATCTCTAGTTCTTGGCAATGCCAAGTTTATAAATCTATCTAAAAATTGATACATCTTATCACCTCTTAAAACAGCTTTAGCACCGACAACAGAACCCTTTCTAATTTTAAAAGATGCAATTGATTTTTTACTTTTCGTTAAAACTAGTTTTTGTCCACAAATCATCTCAAGTTCATTTAAAATTTCTTTCATTAAATTTTCTTTCTGGGAAGGCTCAACACTTTGTAATAGCTTGCCAAAACCTATATTTACAACAACCATGTTAATTTTAGGAACTGACAAAAAATTCTTATAACCAAACTTTTCTTTCATTTTCCCGATAATTTCTGAATGATATTTTTCTTTTAAACTCTTCATGATTTTAAAAAATTTATGTCTTTATAATATTTTCTTATAACTATTTTATATTTCTGCTTTGCATCTTTTACAAATTCTATATTTTGTATTTCTCTTATTTTTGGGGTTTTTGCTTTCAACAATCTTATAACCAATTCGCGTTGGCTTTTTACATTTAGGACAGATTAATTTTACATTAGAAACATCAACCGCTCTTGGAAATTCAATAACCTGACCTTTCTCCCCTTGTTTTTTAGGACGAACATGTTTTTTTAATAAATTTAAACCCTCAACAATAACTTTTTTTTGTTTGGGGAAGGCTTTTAAAATTTTTCCTTTTCTACCCTTGTCTTTTCCGGCTATCATTATTACTAAATCGTTTTTTTTGATTTTCATAAATATTTTCTAAGTTAATTTATACTAACTCTTTTGCCATGTTAACTATCTCTTTAAACCCCTTTTCACGTAACACTCTAGGAATAGGACCTAAAATACGGTTTCCTTTTGGATTTTTAGTTTTTCCATCTAAAATTACAACAGCATTCTCATCAAATCTTAAATAGCATCCATTTTTTAGCCTAAAAGGTGAAACCTGTCTCACTATAACAGCCCTCACAATGTCTTTCTTCTTAACTGATTTTCTAGGTTCGGCTACTTTGACAGTAACAACTATTACATCGCCAATTCTCGCATAACGATGTCTTGTTCCACCCAAAATTCTAATACAGCGTACTAATTTTGCTCCTGTATTATCGGCTACCTTTAAATTTGTTCCAACTTGAATCATATTATTTTACTTTTTTATCTTTTATTTTTTTAATAACAATCCACTTTTTTTCTTTGCTCGATGGCCTAGATTGCTCTATAACTACTTTATCTCCTGTTTTATATTCATTTTTCTCATCATGAGCTTTATATTTTTTAAAAAGAAAATATCTTTTTTTGTATTTTCTATTAAAAAACATTTTTCTCACCTTAACAATAACTGTTTTTTCCATTTTGTCAGAAATAACTTCTCCTTGTAATTGTTTTTTCGCCATATTAATTTATTTATTTTTCTGATTAATGTTTGTTAATATTCTTGCAATTTCTTTTCTGATTTTTTTACTCTCAGAAACTTTCTTTTCTTTTCCAGTAGCAAGCAAAAAACGTAAACGACGCAAACTCTCTCTTTTTTCTTTAAGTAGTTTTTGCAAATCTTTTATGTCTCTTTTTTCTGATATTTTTTTATCCATTTTTAACTTGTGATAACTTTAGTTTTAATAGGAAATTTACGACCCGCTTCCTTTAAAGCCTTCTCTGCAAGATCTTTTGGAACTCCGTCAACCTCAAAAATAATTCTCCCTGGCTTTATTGGATAAACATAATGATCAACGCTTCCTTTACCTCCTCCCATGCCAACTTCATTACCCTTAAAAGTCACTGGTTTGTCTGGAAAAATTCTTATCCAAATTTTTCCTTTTCCTTTAAAATATCTTAAAATTACTTTCCTTGCGGCTTCTATTTGATTAGATTTTATCCAACAACTACCAAGTCCCTTTAAGGCAACACTTCCAAAATTAATTTCAGTAGCTCTAGTTTCAACCCCCCTGGTTCTTCCTTTCATCATCTTTCTATGTTTTACTCTTTTTGGATATAACAACATAAAAATAACGTTAATAAAAATTTAAATTTTTTCGCCTTTATATAGCCAAACCTTTATTCCAATCACTCCATAAGAACAATGGGCCTTAACTTCACTATAATCTATATCCGACCTTAGGGTTTGCAAGGGCAAATTTCCATTCTTAAAAGTTTCTGATCTTGCAATTTCAGCCCCGTTTAATCTGCCTTTAATTTTTACTTTAATACCTTTTATTTCTTTCTTTTGCAATACTCTAAAAGTGGCTCGCTTTATCGCTCTTCTATAAGGAACCCTTCTTTCTATATCTTGAGCTATCTGCTGAGCAACTATAGAAGCGCTCATAAGAGGCTCTCTTACTTCTTCAATATCTAATTTAATTTCTTTGTTTTTAACAATATTTTTAATTTGTTTTGAAAGCGCCTCTACGCCCTCTCCTCCTCTTCCGATAATAACTCCTGGTTTAGGGGTTTTAATAATAACATGAACTTTATTGCCGGTTCTTTCTATTCTAACCTCTTCTATTACTCCCTTTCCTAATTTCTTTTCTAAAAATTTCCTTATTTCTAAATCCTCCATTAAATTTTTCTTATAGTTTTTCCTCGCAAACCACATCGAACTCCAATCGCGAATAATTCCAATTCTGAAAATTTTAGGATTTACTTTATGCGCCATATAATTATTTTTTCTTTTTAGTTAATTCTTTTTTATTTTTGTCTTTAATTTTATTTTTATCTGTTTTCCCCTTAATACTATTATCTTTATTCTTTTCTAATTCTTCTTTTTCATCTAAGATTAAATTAACATGACTTGTCTTTTTTTGAATTTCGTGGGCACTACCCCTTGCAACGGGTCTAAATCTTTTCAATTTCGGTCCTTCGTCAATTGTAATCTTTTTAATATAAAAATTATTTATTTCTTCGTCTTTAACTCCAAAATTATTCTTTGCGTTGGCAATGGCTGACTCCAATAATTTTAAAATCGGCTGCGCTGCTTTTTTTGGTAAAAAATTAAGGATAACAATAGCTGAATCAACCCTTTTTTTTCTTATCAAATCAGCAACCAATCTCATTTTTCTTGGCGCAGCTCTGTAATATCTTAATGATGCTTTAATTTCCATACTTTAATTATTTTTTACTTTTAGCTGCCGTATTCCCGCCTTCTGATTTTGATAATTCTCTTTCCATTTTTCCTCCGTGCCTTTGAAATTTTGTCGTTGGAGAAAATTCTCCCAATCTATGACCAACCATTTCTTCTCTTGCTTTAACAGAAATAAATTCTTTTCCATTATGAACTAAAAACTCAAGACCAATCATTTCAGGAGTAATCATAGAAGCTCTTGACCACGTTTTAATTGGTTCGATTTTCCCCGATTCTTTCATTTTTCTAATTTTCTTTTCTAATTTTGGATCTACATAAGGACCCTTTTTAAGTGATCTTGCCATAATTTTTTATTTTTTCTTTTTTGACTTTCTTCTTTTGATTATAAACCTATTAGAAAATTTATTCTTCTTTCTTGTCTTAACCCCAAGAGCGGGTTTACCCCATGGTGTCTTTGGGTGTTTAAGACCAATAGGAGACCTACCCTCTCCTCCTCCATGAGGATGATCACAGGGATTCATTGCCGATCCCCTCACGGTCGGCTTTCTGCCCATATGTCTTTTTCTACCAGCCTTGCCTATCCTTTGTGTTTTATGGTCAGGATTAGAAACCTGCCCAATAGTAGCAAAACATTCTTCAGAAAATCTTCTCACTTCTTTTGAGGGTAAAACTACATTAACATAACCACCCTCTTTTGCTAAAATTTGCGCAGAGGTTCCGGCACTTCTTACAATTTTTCCTTTTCTTCCGGGAATTAATTCAAGATTAAAAACCTGTGTTCCTAGGGGAATATTTTTAAGTTTCAACCTATTACCAATTTTTATTGGAGCCTTCTCGTCACATATTATCTCTTCTCCAATTTTTATTCCATCAGGAGCTAATTGATATATTCTTTGTCCGTTTTTATATAAAACTAACATTATAAACGCTGACCTTAATGGATCGTATTCTAAACTTTCAACTTTTGCTGGAATTCCTATATTTTCTTGACCGGTTCCAATTAATCGATATTTTTTTCTTGAACCGCCCCCTCTATGTCTAACAGTTATTTTGCCACTATTATTCCTTCCACTTTTCTTTTTTACTGGAGTGGTTAAAGACTTTAACGGGCTTTTTCTCGTCAAAACAGAATAATCCGTTACTATCATGTTTCTTTGCCCTGGGGTTGTTGGTTTTTTTATTTTCATTTGATTTATTTTTTTATCTTAAATTAATTTCTATTTTTTCTCCCTTCTTTAAAGTAACTATCGCTTTTTTATAACCACTTCTCCATCCCTCAATTCTTCCAATTCTTTTTCTCTTCCTTTTAATGTTTATTATGTTCACTCTTTCCACCTTTGTTTTATAAACATCTTCTATGGCCTTTTTAATTTCTTTTTTATTTGCATTTTTGAACACCTTAAAAACATATTTATTATTTTCTTCAAGAGCAGTGATTTTCTCTGAAATAAGCGGAGACTTTAAAACCCTATAAGCAATACTGCTTTCGCCCAACTCTTTTTTAACTGTTCCGCTCTTACCCCCCGTAACGGGTTTTTCCTTTTTAACTTTTTTTTCTTTTTCTATCTCCTTTTTGGGCGGCTTTACACTCTTTTCTTTTTTCTTTCTCTGAAAGGGTAAAGTAATCATAATTTATCTTATTTTTTAATATTTTTTATCGCTTCTTTTTCAAAAATTATGTATTTAGCTTTTAATAAAAAATAGGGGTTTAAAGAATCGCTTGGAATGGTAAAAATATTTTTAATATTCCTTGACGCTCTTAAAACTTTTTCATTTTTCTTTTCTAAAATTAATATTATTTTTTTATTTTTAATATCTTTTTTAATTTTAGAAAGGGTGTTTAAAATATTATTTAATGATTTTGATTTACCATCTTGAATTTCTATCTTGTCTAAAAATAATATTTCTTCATCTTTTAATTTTCTGGTTAAAACTCCTTTCAGGGCTTTTTTAAGGGATTTTTTATTTATTTTGAATTTATATTTTTTTTCTGTTGTTGGTCCAAAAGTCACACCGCCTCCAATCCATATAGGAGAACGACGGGAACCATGTCGCGCCCTCCCTGTTCCTTTTTGGCGCCAGGGTTTCTTACCCCCTCCACTTACTTCACTTCTATCCTTCGTCTTTGCTGTTAAACTCCTTTGAAGCGCTTGGTAATATCTAACAACTTCATTTAATAACGCTTCTTTTACTGAAACACCAAAAACTTCCTTTGGTACTTGAAACTCTCCCAATTTTTGCGCTTTTTGATTGTATAATACTGCTTTCATATTTTTATCCGGAAATTTCTAGAAGCGTTCCTCTTCTCCCGGGTACTGCTCCTTTAACTGCTAATAAATTTTTATCTTTATCTATTTTTACTATTTTAAGATTTTTTACGGTTATCCGTCCGCCGCCCATTCTTCCTGCCATCTTTTTTCCTTTAAAAACTCTTGCTGGGTCAGTCGCTCCAATAGATCCCGGTTTTCGCAAAGTATGTTTTGTTCCATGGGTTTTTGAAGAACCATGAAATCCCCAACGTTTAACAACTCCTTGAAATCCTTTTGCCTTTGAAATTCCGGAAATTTTTACAATGTCTCCTTCTTTAAAAATTGAAACATTAATTTCTTCTTTTTCTTTAAAAGGAACTTCATCTACTTTAAACTCTTTCAAATATTTATATTCTTTTCCTTTTTCTGTTTTTTTAATATTTTTTTTCTTTTTTTCAAAACCAATTTGAACTGCTTGATAATTATCTTTTTCTTGGTTTTTAATTTGTGTTACAAAACAAGGACCTGCTTCAATCCATGTAACTGGTATAACAGCTCCATCTTCGCTAAATAATTGTCCCATCTCTATTTTTTTTCCTAAAATAAATTTCATATAATTCTACAATTCAAATTTTACGAATAAAGCTGAATATTTTTTCAACTTAAATACCGGGCAACTATCCCGGTATTTAATTTCAGTAGTTGCTCTATCTTTTTTACTAATTGTAATTAAAATTCAGCATCTATCTTAATAATTTGATTCATATTTTAAAATTAATTTTATCCATCAATACATCACATCTTAATTTCAACATCTACTCCTGCTGGTAAATTTAAATTTTGAAAGCTATCTATTATTTTGGGCGTTGGATTTAAAACATCAATAATGCGCTTATGTACCCTCATTTCAAACTGCTCTCTTGCGTCTTTATGAACAAATGTTGATCTGTTTACCGTGTATTTTTTAATCTCTGTTGGTAGCGGTATAGGACCAATAACTTTTACTCCTTGACGCAAAACAGCATCTACAATCTGCTTGGCAGAATTATCTATCAATCTGTTGTCGTAGGCCTTAATTTTAATACGAAGACGCCTAATCTCTCCTGAATTTTCTTCCTTCTTCTGTTTCATAATTGTTAAGTGTGCTACAATTCGCGTGCTATAAAAAAGCACTGAAAATTAATTTACTGAATCAAATTATTTGACGATTTTTGTTATAACTCCTGATGCAACGGTTTTTCCTCCCTCTCTAATTGCAAACCTTTGTTGCTCTTCCATAGCAACTGGAGATATTAACTTAACAGAAAGATTAACTGTGTCCCCAGGCATAACCATTTCAGTACCTTGGGGCAAGGTTACTTCTCCTGTTACATCAGCAGTTCTTATAAAAAATTGTGGTTTATATCCGCTGAAAAAGGGCGTATGTCTTCCTCCTTCTTCTTTTGACAAAACATAAACCTGACATTCAAATTCGGTATGTGGAGTTACGCTTCCCGGTTTTGACAAAACCTGTCCTCTTTCAACGTCTTCTTTCTTAAGGCCCCTTAATAAAATACCAACATTGTCTCCAGCTCTTCCTTCATCTAAGGTTTTCTGAAACATTTCAATTCCTGTAACAGTAGTTTTTTGGGTAGGTTTTATTCCTACCACCTCAACTTCTTCATTAACTTTAACAACCCCCCTTTCAATTCTTCCTGTGGCAACTGTTCCTCGGCCTTCAATTGTAAAAACATCTTCTATTGCCATTAAAAATGGCTTATCTAAAGGTCTTTCTGGCTCTGGTATTTTTTCATCTAAAGCTTGAACTAAATCGAGAATTGGTTTTGCGGCTTCATCATCTTTTGACTTTGCTTCAAGAGCTTTTACTGCAGAACCCCTGACTATAACAGTATCTTTTCCCGGAAATTCATATTTTGTTAAAAGCTCCCTTATTTCTTCTTCAACCAAATCAACTAACTCTGGATCATCAACTTGATCAAGTTTATTCAAAAATACAACAATTTGAGGTACCCCTACCTGACGAGCAAGTAAGATGTGCTCTTTGGTTTGGGGCATCGGACCATCAGGAGCTGATACAACTAAAATTGCACCGTCCATTTGCGCCGCACCCGTAATCATGTTTTTAATGTAATCAGCATGACCCGGACAGTCAATGTGAGCATAGTGCCTTTTTTCTGACTCATACTCAACATGAGTAATGTTAATTGTTAAACCCCGCTCTTTTTCTTCGGGGGCAGCATCGATTTGATCAACGCTTTTTTTACTAGCTTTTAAACCAGCAAGATTTAAAACATGCAAAATCGCTGCTGTTAAAGTTGTTTTACCATGATCAACATGACCAATAGTACCAACATTAATATGTGGTTTTGTTCGCTCGAATTTTTCTTTTTCTGCCATATTATTAAAATTTAAAAAATAAATTAAATTAATGACCTTTTAAAGTCTTAAACCTTTTAAGTTAAATTAACGCGATAGTTTAATTTTATTTAAATTCTTAAAAATGTCAACCCTTTATCCTTTAATTAAAACAATTAACAATATTAAAGTGAAAAATGTTTTTTGGATTTTTAATGGACGCGGATAATTTTTACAAAATTAAATCAAAACCTATCTTTTTCCCTCAACAATTTCCTGTTCGATGTTTTTTGGAACCTCTGCATAATGATCAAATTCCATTGTAAATGTTCCTCTTCCTTGGGTTAAAGAACGCAAGGTAGTCGCATAACCAAACATCTCAGCTAACGGTACCTTGGCATCTATTGCTTTTGTTTGTGCAATCGTTTTTGTCTCCTCAATTCTTGCTCTTCTTGAAGATAAATCTCCAATCACATCTCCTAAAAATTCCTCCGGAGTTCTCACTTCAATTTTCATAATTGGCTCAAGTAAAACCGGGCTTGCTTTTTTAGCTGCCTCTGTTAAAGCCATTGAACCTGCAATTTTAAACGCAAAGTCCGAAGAGTCAACTTCGTGAAAGGTTCCGTCATAAAGCGTAACTTTAAAGTCTACTAAAGGATATCCCGCAAGGATACCCTTATCTCTGGCTTCTTTTACTCCTTTCTCAACCGACGGAATAAATTCTTGTGGTATAGCGCCACCCTTAATCGCATTTACAAATTCATATCCCGCACCTCTCTCTTTTGGTTCAATTCTTAAATAAACATGACCATATTGCCCCCTACCGCCAGATTGTCTTACATATTTCCCTTCGGCCTCAGAAGAAGACAAAATAGTTTCTTTGTAAGCAACTTGTGGTTTTCCAATATTAACTTCAACGCCAAATTCTCTTTTAAGCCTGTCAATAATTATCTCAAGATGCAATTCTCCCATACCAGATATAATGGTTTCTCCTGTATCCTCATCTGTTTTTACTTTAAAGGTAGGGTCTTCACCCATTAATTTTTTAATAGCTAATATCAGTTTTTCTTGATCTGCCTTAGTTTTTGGTTCAATTCTTATTGAAATAACTGGCTCTGGAAAACTAATTTTCTCAAGAATAATTGGCTTTTCTGGATCGCAAAGAGTGTCTCCCGTGCCTGTATTTTTTAAACCAACTGTAGCGGCAATTCCACCAGCGGGTACTTCATCTATTTCCGATCTTTCATTGGCATGCATTCTTAAAATTCTTCCAATTCTCTCTTGGGTGTTAGTAGAAGAATTTAAAACATAATTTCCTTTTTTAAGTACCCCTGAATAAACCCTAAAATAAGAAAGTTCACCTACATAAGGATCTGTTGCAATTTTAAAAACAAGAGCCGAAAAGGGTTCGTTATCATCTGATTTTCTTATTTCTTCTTTGCCTGTTTTTGGATTTTCTCCCTGAACCGGAGGCAAATCAATTGGGCTTGGTAAATAATCAATAATACCATCAAGTAAAAGTTGAACTCCTTTATTTTTAAGAGCAGAACCACAAAAAACCGGAACTAATTTGAAATTAATTGTTTCTTTCCTTAGTGCTTTTTTAATTTCTTCTATTGATGGGGTTTTACCTGATAAATATTCCTCTGTAAGTTTCTCATCTTGCTCAATAATTTTTTCTATTGTTTTTTCTCTGTATTGCTTTGCTTCTTCTTTTAATTCTTCTGGAATTTCTTTTTCTATTATTTTTTCTCCATGTTCTCCCTCAAAATAAAATGCTTTCTCTTGTAAAAGGTCAATAACTCCTTTGAAATCGCTTTCAAGCCCAATAGGAATTTGCAAAGGAACCGCATTTGGAGTTAATTTTTGATAAATAGAATCAAGACTATTTTTAAAGCTCGCACCTGTTCTATCAAGTTTATTTATAAAACAAAGTCTTGGAACATTAAATTTATCAGCTTGATGCCAAACTGTTTCAGATTGTGGCTCAACGCCAGCAACTCCATCAAAAATAACAACAGCGCCATCAAGAATTCTTAATGAGCGCTGTACTTCAACTGTAAAATCAATATGCCCCGGTGTATCAATAATATTAAATTGGTATTCTTCTTTCTCTCTTGATGCCCTGTCGGCGTCTTGAAGTTTTTTATAAGTGGGAACCCAGTAAGCTGTTGTTGCAGCAGAAGTAATTGTAATTCCTCTTTCTTTTTCTTGGGCCATCCAGTCCATAATTGCTTGCCCTTCGTGTACTTCCCCAACTTTATGAGAAATCCCAGTATAAAAAAGCACCCGCTCTGAAACGGTTGTTTTACCTGCATCAATATGAGCAATAAATCCTATGTCTCTTACTTTTTCAATTGGATATTTTCGCATATAAATAAATCAACGAATAGCAAATAAATTACGAATTTACGAATTATTTGTTTGTTCGGAAAGGTTCGTTATTCGTTGATGAATTTTTACTTTGCTAAATGTGCAAAAGCCTTATTTGCCTCTGCCATTTTTTCTGTGTCGGTTTTTTTCTTAATAACCGCTCCTTCGTTTTTTGAAGCTAAAATTATTTCTTCAGCTAATTTCTCTGCCATTGGTTTTCCTTTTTTGTGTCTTGCAACATCTAAAATCCATCTCATTGCAAGGGTTGTTTTCCTTTCTTCACTAACCTCATAAGGAACCTGATAAGTAGCTCCCCCTACTCTTTTCGGTCTTGTTTCAAGTCTTGGCGAAGAATTTTTTAAAGCCAACTCAAAAACAGAAATCGGATCTTTTTTTGTTTTCTTTTCAATATTGTCAAAAGTTTTATAAACAATTTTTTGGGCTAAAAATTTTTTACCCTTCTTCATTGTATAATTAATAAACTTGGAAACAATAATGTTATTATATTTTGGATCTGGTTTTAACATAATTCATAATTCATTATTCATTATTCGTTATTCATTATTCATCTTTTACTTTGGTTTCTTTGATCCGTATTTTGATCTTTCTTTTTTTCTGTCCTTAACGCCTTCGGTGTCTAAAACTCCCCTTACAACATGATATCTTACACCGGGCAAATCTCTTACCCTTCCTCCTCTTATTAAAACGACAGAGTGTTCTTGTAAGTTATGACCAATCCCCGGAATATAAGCAGTAACTTCCATTCCGTTTTGCAAACGAACCCTTGCAACTTTTCGCAAAGCAGAATTAGGTTTCTTGGGAGTGGTTGTAAAAACCTTAACGCAAACACCCCTTTTAAAAGGAGAAGGATAATCAACCGGCCTATTTTTAAGGGCGTTAAAACCAAAAGAAAGAGCCGGTGCCTTTGTTTTGCGCCTTTTGGTTTTTCTTGGTCTTTTTATTAACTGATGAATTGTTGGCATAAATTAATTTTCTTTAAAATAAAAAACAACAAAATTTCCCCCCAATCATTTTCTAAAATAAACTGAAAATTATACTTTTTGAGGATATATATTAATTCAAGCAAAGATTACCAAAAAAAAATAAAAAATGCAAGGGGGCAAAGCTTGTTCCTTAAAAACAACACTCTATTATCTTTTTAAAATGAAACTTAATACAATATAAACAAAAATACTTAATAAAAATCCTAAAATAAAATGAAGAGGCATCTTGTATTCTTTTGCCATCGGATAAAGTTCATGTAAGGCAATAAAAATCATAGATCCCGCTGCAAAAGCGACAAAAAAAGAATTAAATGTCGGAACCAAAGAAACCGCAAACAGGCCAAAAATAGCACCAAGTGGTTCTGCAAAAGCAGAAATTATTCCAAGTTGTATTAGTCTTTTTTTGTTTTTTGTAATTACCAAAGGCACTGCCATTGCAAATTCCTCGGGTATGTTATGCAATGCAATTGAAATTGCAACCAAAATTCCCAAAGAAGGAAGCAAAATATAACTATTTGCAAGGGCAAACCCCTCTGGAAAATCGTGTAAAACAATCCCTATAGCAACAAGGTATGCGGTTTTTAACTGCCAATTAAATTTACCTTTTTCTTTAATAAAATGAGTATGCGAAAAAATATAATCTAAAATAAAAATAAAAAAAGCACCAAAAGCTAAGGCAAAAATTGTGTTTAAAAAGCTGCTTGATTTTACTGACTCTGGTATAAGTTCAAAAAAGGAAATAGCTAACATTATACCAGCGGAAAACCCTATACCAATAGCAATTTTTTTCTTACTTTCTTTACAAAAAAATGCAAGAAAAATTCCAATTATAGTAGAAATAACAGAAATTAAAGATAGCAAAATTACGGCTATATAGGTATTAGAAAGCATTATTTTATAATCCTAATTGCTTTTCCTTTTATTAGGGCTTCTGTTATTTTTTTATAAGCGGAAGATAAAATTCGCTGGAATGTACTTTGAGAAGTATGCATTAACTTGGCGCATTCTACTTGGTCCAAATCTTTTATATTTTTTAACCTTAAAGCCTCAACCTCTTCGTGGGTAAGCTCTGTAATTTCTAAAAACCTCATTGGAACGCCTTGGGGTTTAAAATAAGTAACAGATGGACGAAATCTTATTCTTCTGCAAAGTCGTGGTCTTGACATATTTATTTTTTTAAAAAAATTTTACAAAAATTACTCTCTTTGTAAAGGAATCTTACATTTTGGACATTTCAAAGACGAACAAGGTACTCCCCGTTCGTGAGATGTTGTATAACCGCATTTTTTACAAACACAATTGCCGCCCGGACCTCTGCCGGCTGCTTCTTTAATTTCTCCTTTAAATCTTCCACCCTTTCTCCAGCCAAAACCCTTTCCAAAAAATGGCTTATAAAAACTTGTTTCCATATCATGACTTTTTATTTGAATAGCAACATAAGAAAGGTTTTCAACCCCCCTTATTAAATTTTCTCTTAAATCTTCAGAAATTTTTGTTGCCTCGTCAATCTTTAAATTATTTGGAAGATTAATAATAAGATTGGCAGTATAAAAAGAACCCTTCTTTTGAGTTTTAAGTTCCTCTAATTTTATTTTCTGATTTTTTACAACTTCTTTTATCTTTTGTTCTATTTCCTCTGGCGCTGAAACATCAAGCAAAGAATCAACTGCCTCTTTTCCTAAAGAAAACGATTCTTTAATAATATAAAGACCGATTAAAAAAGCGAGTAAGGCGTCAGAGTATATCCAGTATCTTGTTAAAATCAAACCCCCAAAAACCGCCAAAGAGGTAAAAACATCAATTCGTGAATGCATTCCATCAGAAATTAAACTAACAGAGTTTTCTTTTTTGCCATAGTGGATTTTTAGCCTTGCCATTATCTCGTTTACCAAAACTGAAAATACCATTATTCCAAATGCAAGATAGCTAATTTTAATATTTTCTGCTTCAAAAAATCCCCTATAGGCATCATAAATTATTCCAATGCCAGTTGCCAAAATAAACAGCGTAATAAGAACCCCTGCCACAACTTCAAATTTATAGTGTCCATAAGGATGTTTTTTGTCAGCGGGCTTTTTTGCAATTTTAATTCCAATAAAACTAATAGTTGAAGAGAAAATATCTACAAAGGAATCAATGCCGCTTGCCAATATTGCAGCTGAATTAGAAAAAAAACCTACAGCGATTTTACTTCCTGCTAAAAACAAATTTGCCAATATTGCAATTTTGGCTATTTTTTCTTTCATTGTTTAATTATAAGCTAATTACCGCCTTATAACTATAGGGCGGTAAATAAGACGATAATTAGCTTTTTATTTACCCCTTAGGCTTTTAAGTCTATCTTTCACTTCTTTGAGTTCTTCTTCTAGGGCTGTGGCGTCTTCTTCTAATATTTCTATTTCTTCTTTTTTGGTGATTTCTCTCTGGTATGGCGTATATCCCCAAAACCTTCTAAATCCAAATCCTCGGCCTACTCTCCCTCTGCCTCTTGCTATTCCAGCGCCACAAGGACCCATTCCCCAGCCAGTTCCGGGACCTAAACCCCAAGGACCAGTTCCGTCAAAACCTGGCATAGTTTTTTTATTATGGAGTAAGGCAAAATTAATGCGCAAACTCCACAATTTTTAACTTCGGCCAGCCAAGTGCAAAATGCAAAATGACTAAGCGAGTTTTTATTTTTTCGACCTTTGCCTTGTAGGAAAGTTTATTTATCCTACAAGGTTCTCTATTTTGAATATATACCCATAATTAAATTTTGTCAAGCCCAAATAAAAAATTCCGCCAACAACTATACTGCCAGGACGGGCTTGAGATTTTTATTTAATAGTTTCTTTAAAATTGCTTTTCTTAAATTACGTAAATTTTCGGCGGTTTGGGATTGGAGAGTTTAGAGTTTGTGGCGAACCGATGATTTTTTATTTTAAATTTTTTATATTTTCACTCTGTTTAACAGTTAAAACAAATTTACAAAAATCGACAATATCGTTAATAGCGGTATTTTTAAAAGATTTAATTTTATTATCATTTTGATATTTCAAATCGCTTATTTCTGGGAATGTATAAAAAATCCAAAAATTACTATTAATACGATTATAGAGCTCAAGTATATTTTCGATATACCAGTTATCTGATTTTTTAAACGATAAAAATACTAATAACAAATACTTTATTTCTTCATTCAGTCCTTTGATGTTCATTAGCAAAGTATTGTATCTTTCGGGATTAAGACTGTTTTTAACTTTGACTATTAATTGTTGATAATCTTTACCAAATTCTTTTTTGATATAATCCAAAAAATCTTCATTGTTTTTAATCCCTAACGGCGGTTCTATCCCAGCCAAAAGTCGAATTGTAGTCAAAGCACGAGTCAAAACATCATCAAATAATCCTGCAAGCTTTGTTTTAGATTTCTGCCATTGTTTTTTTTCTTTACAATCAAGAATAAAATAAACGATAAAACCGGCAATAATCCCGCCTAACATATTAAAAATAATAGAAATAAAATAGTTCATTTTTATATATAAATTTTATTTTATCTTAAAAAGTTTTTTAACTAATTCATCGTTTTCTTTTTCTAATTTTTCTATT
>FWPV01005810.1_pt1 | contig 24287 bp, 23 predicted proteins | sample 2228371 | NCBI WGS metagenome assembly FWPV01 (sample SAMEA103939776, study PRJEB20133) | metagenome | reverse complement strand
CACGGTCACTTCCACGTTCGAGTCTTTCAGCACCGCCACGAACGCGTGCTCCTGGCTCGGGTCCAGCGCCTGCGCCTCGGCGTTGAAGTGCTCGAAGTGCAGCACACCGTCGGGCCAGGCCTCGCTCAGCCGTTCCAGTTCATCGATCAGGCGATCGGGACCACACGCGTAGACCCGCGTCTGCGCGTCCATATCCTTCAGCACACGCGGCAGATCAAGGCGCTGGCCTTCGGACTTGAGGTGCAGGTGCAAGGCGGCGGCGTGGTCGCGGAAGCGCCGGCCGGGCGGCGCGCGCGAACTCCCGGTGAAGCCCGCCCGACCGGACCCGGTGCACGCTCGCCCGGGGCACGGGAACGGGCCGGCCGAGCGGCCCGATGGTTCGCGCGGCGCGGTCGTGGTGGTCGCCGACCGACGCGCCGTCGGGTCCGCAGGACGGCGCCCCGGCGACCGAACAAGCGGCCGGACCCGCACGACGCCGCGGAACCCGCGGGTGGCGGCACCAAAACCGTCTCGCGAGGGAAGGCGTCCCGCGGCAGGGGTAACCCGGCCCCCGGCGCGCACGGCTTGCCCGGCGCGCTCCGCCGGCGCATGCGACGGAAGGACCGCGGGCGGGGCCGCTGGCGCCGAGGCCGGACCTGGCGCCGGCGGCCGCGGCGCGCGGCCCCGCGAACCGAGCGGAGGAACCCGTGCCGACCGCACCCTGGATGGTCCACAACGGCGCGATCGTGCGTTACGAGGATTGTCGGCTCCATGCCTTCGCGGGCGTGGTCAAGTACGGCTGTGCCGTCTTCGAGGGGCTGCGCGCCTATTGGAACGAGCGGCAGGCTCAGCTGCGGGTGTTCCGCATGGCCGAGCATCTCGAGCGGTTGGCCTTCGGCGCGCGCGTCTTGCGCCTCGAGGGTGGGCCCGAGCCGGCCGAACTGGAGCGGGGTGTGCTCGCCATGCTGCGGGCCAATGCGCTGCGCGAGACCTGCCACATCCGCCTCATCGTCTACCTGGACGGCGACGGCGAGCTCGCCGCGCGCGGCCCGGTCGGCTGGGTGGCCGGCGCCGTGCCGCGCGGCTCCTCCCGCTTCGTGGCCGAGGGCATGCGCATGAAGGTGGTCTCCTGGGCGCGGATCACCGATGCGGCCATGCCGGCCCGGGTCAAGGCGACCGGCAACTATCTCAACAACCGCGCGGCCGAATTGGAGGCCCTGGGGGACGGCTACGACGGTGCGATCCTGCTCGATGCCCGCGGCGAGGTGAGCGAGGCCAGCGGAGCGTGCCTGATGCTCGTGCGCGAGGGCCGGCTCGTGACCCCCGCCGTCACGAGCGACATTCTGGAGAGCATCACCCGAGCCACGCTCGTCGAGCTCGCGCGATCCGAGCTCGGCCTCGAAGTGGTCGAGCGGCCGGTGGACCGCAGCGAGCTCTACGCCGCCCGGGAGATCCTGGCCTGCGGATCGGGTTGGGAGGTGGTGCCGGTGATCTCGGTCGACCGGCTGCCGGTGGGCGACGGTCGCCCGGGTCCGATCACCCGCGCGCTCCAGGAAGCCTATTTCGCGACCGTGCGCGGCGAGCGGCCGGAGCGGATGGGCTGGCTCACACCGGTCTATCCCGGCTGAACCGGGCGGACCGGGGGCCGCGGGTTCGGCGCCGTCTCCCTTCGGCCCCGGGCGGGCCCCGGCTCGGCCGCGGTGGCCTCGGCGCGAGGCGGGTGTGACGACGCGCGGTCGCCCCGCGTCGACGTCCTCGTCCTCGCCGTACCGTCGAGGAACGTGGCCGCACGGGGCGGTCGGGGGCGTGGTTCGACCGCTCCTCCCCGAATTCGGCGCTTGTCAGGGGCGGCGGCTTCTCTACCGTACCTCGTGGGTCCAGAATCGAAGGCGGGCCGCGGCGCCCGCCCAACGGGGAGGAGGCGCGATGCGGGGGATCCGGATCGTCGGGGCGGCGAGCGTGGCGGCGCTCGCGGTCGGTCTGCTGGGCGGCCAGGCGCAGGCGCGATTCACCTGCCCGGTCGTGGGCGGGGACCTGGTCTTCGGCCAGGAGGCCAAGGTCAACTCCTTGGACCAACACGCCTCGTCGACCATCAGCACGCGCAACGTCGCGATGCACATTTTCGAATCGCTGATGACCCGCAGCGAGGACAACGAGCCGATCCTGGAGCTCGCGGAATCGGTGACCACCTCCGACGACGGCAAGGTCCACACCTTCACGTTGCGCCGTGGGATCACCTTCCACAACGGCAAGCCCATGACCTCGAAGGACGTGGCGGCGTCGTTCGACCGCTACCAGAAGGTCGGGATCGAGCGGGTGATCCTGGCCAACGTCGAGCGCTGGGAGACCCCCGACGAGCACACCTTCGTGATCCACATGAAGGTGGCGCAGCCGACCTTCCTCGAGGATCTGTCCTCGTTCAGCGTGCCGATCGTGATCACGCCCGCGGAGAACACCGAAGCGCCGCCGCTCAAGCTGGAGCCGATCGGCACCGGGCCGTTTCGGTTCGTCGAGTTCGTCCCCGACAGCCACGTCAAGCTCGCCCGGTTCGAGAATTACCGGCCCAACACCGCCTTTCAGGATCGAACCGGGTTCGGCGGCTACAAGCAGGCGTGTCTGGATACGGTGACCTTCCGCATCGTCACCGAGCCCGGGGCGCGGGTGGCCGGCCTCGAGACGGGCGAGCTCCACGCCGTGGAGGACGTACCGCAGGCCTCGGTCGAGCGGCTGCGCAAGAATCCGGCCATCACCCTGGTACCCTACGAATATTTCTGGATTCACATCGCCACCCCCAACTTCGCCAAGCCGCCGACCGACAATCCTCTGGTCCGCCGGGCGATCGCGACCGCCTTGGACATGGAGGAGATCATGGAGGCGGCGACCGACGGCGCCTACAAGATGGACTTCGGCTTCCAGCCGCCCGGGCGACGAGCCCACACCGACAAGGGCAAGGAGTTCTTCAACCTCAAGGATCCGGCCAAGGCCAAGGAGCTCTTGAAGCAGGCCGGCTACAAGGGCGAGGAACTCGTCCTGCTCACCAACAAAGATTACACCAGCATGTACAACGCCGCGCTCGTCATGGCCGAACAGCTCAAGGCGATCGGCATGAACGTTCGCCTCGAGGTCCAGGACTGGCCGGCGACGATCGCCACGCGCGACAAGAACCACGATGCCTGGAACTATCATTTCACCGGCTGGGGCACCAACCAGGCACTGGGCTATCTCGCGGTCTTCAAGTTCCTGGCCAAGCCGAAGCCGATCTACAACTTCAAGAACCCGCAGGATACCGACCCCGTGTTCGACGCGGCTTACGCCGACATGGTCTCCAAGCCCACGCTCGAGGAGCGCCTCGAGGCCTTCGCCCGAGCCCAGTACCGGGTGATGGAGCACGGGCTCGCCTTGCCGTTCGGCTGGCTCACCAAGAACCAGGCCGTGCGCGCCAACGTGAAGAACTTCGTGCCGTTCCGGATCCCGCGCATGTACAACGTGTGGATGGAGAAGTGAGGCCGGGTGTGGCCGGCTGAACGGCGCAGGGAGGGGCCGCGGTGCTGCGCTACGTCGTGCACCGGCTGTTGGCCTCGATCCCGGTGCTGTTCCTCGTCACCCTGATCGCCTTCTCCTTGATGCAACTGGTGCCCGGCGATCCGGCGATCCTGATCGCCGGGCTCAACGCGACGCCCGAAGAGGTCGAACGGATCCGTCGTCAGCTGGGCCTCGACCAGCCCTTCCACGTGCAGCTGTGGTCCTGGTACGCCCATCTGTTGCGCGGTGATCTGGGCAGTTCGCTGCTGCTGGGCCGCGACGTCCTCGACGTCCTTCTCGAGCGGCTGCCGGTCTCGTTCTCGATCGCGCTCTACGCGCTGCTGCTCACCGTGGCGGTCGGGCTGGCCTCGGGGATCCTCGCCGCGCTGCGCCCCAACACGCTCGTCGACCAGGCGGTCATGACGCTGGCGTTGGTGGGCGTGAGCTTGCCCAATTTCTGGCTGGCCTTGATGCTCATCGTGCTGTTCGCGGTGCAGCTGGGTTGGCTGCCGTCGGGCGGTTACGTCGACTTCCGCGAGGACTTCTGGGGTTGGCTGCGCGCCGCCACGCTGCCGGCGGTCTCGCTGGCGATGCTGCAGATGGGCCTGTTGGCGCGCATCACCCGCTCGACCATGCTCGAAGTGCTGCGCCAGGACTACATCCGCACCGCCCGCGCCAAGGGCCTGCCGCAGCATCTCGTGATCGGCAAGCACGCCTTGAAGAACGTGATGATCCCCGTCGTCACGGTGCTCGGGATCGTCACGAGCCTGCTGCTGTCCGGATCGGTGGTGATCGAGACGATCTTCTCGATCCCCGGGATCGGCTCGCTGCTCGGCTCGTCGATCTTGCGACGCGACTATCCCGTGATCCAGGGGGGCCTGTTGTTCGTCGCGACCATGTTGCTGCTCCTCAACTTGCTGGTCGATCTGCTCTATGCCTGGCTCGACCCCAGGATCCGCTACGGCCGTGGCGACTGAGGCATTTGCCGGTCCACTCGCCGCCGAGCCGGCACCGCCGCGCCGCCGCTTCCCCACCCTGCGGCGTCTGGTGCGCCACAAGCTGTTCCTCGTCGGGGCGGTCCTGTTCGGCACCGTGCTGGCCGCCGCCCTGTTGGCCGATTTCCTGATCGAGGTCGACCCCAACCGGATCGCCGTGCGTCACAAGCTCAAGCCGCCCGGGGGCGAGTGGGTCTTCGGCACCGACAATTTCGGCCGCAGCCTGTGGAGCCGGGTGATCAAGGGGGCCCAGCTGTCCTTGGCGATCGGCTTCGGCGTGGTGGTCGCGAACGCCGTGTTCGGTACGCTCCTGGGCGCCCTGGCCGGCTACTTCCGGGCACTCGACGACGTCGTGATGCGCATCATGGACGCCTTCATGGCGTTCCCGGTGATCCTGCTCGCGATCGGCATCGCCGCGGCGCTCGGTCCCGGCTCGATCAACGCGGTGATCGCCCTGGCCGCGGTCTACACGCCACGGACCGCGCGGATCGTGCGCGCCTCGGTCCTGGTGGTCCGCGAGCAGCCCTACGTCGAGGCGGCGCGGGCCATGGGAGCCGGCCACGCGCGGATCCTGTTCCGCCACGTGCTGCCGAACTGCATGGCGCCGCTGATCGTCCAGCTCACTTTCATCTTCGCCTATTCGGTGCTCTCCGAGGCGGTGTTGAGTTTCCTGGGGCTGGGTGCCGAGCCGCCCACGCCCACCTGGGGCAACATCATCGCCGAGGGCCGGCTCTACATCCGCGAGGCGCCGTGGATCACGCTGATCCCGGGGCTGGCGCTGGCGGCCACCGTGCTCGGCCTCAACCTGTTGGGCGACGGGCTGCGCGACGTGCTCGACCCGCGCCTCAAGGTCCAACAATAGCCGTGGCGGCCGGGCCGATCCTGGAAGTCCGTGGGCTCACCACGGAGCTGCGCACCGAGGAGGGGCGCTTCAAGGCGGTCGACGACGTGTCCTTCGATCTCTACCCGGGCGAGGTGCTGGGGATCGTGGGCGAGTCGGGCTGCGGCAAGAGCATGACCGCGCTGTCGATCCTGGGGCTCGTGCCGCGGCCACCGGCGCGGATCGTGGCGGGCGAGGTCCGCTTCGAGGGGCGCGACCTCCTGCGGCTGGGCGAGCGCGAGCTGCGCCGTCTGCGCGGGGCGGCGATCGCCATGATCTTCCAGGAGCCGATGACCTCCTTGAACCCGGTGTTCACGGTGGGAGAGCAGCTCGTGGAGACCTTGCGCCACCACGAGCGGCTCGGCCAGCGGGCGGCCCGGGAGCGGGCCGTCGAGCTGTTGGCCAAGGTCGGGATCCCGTCGCCCGCCGAGCGGCTCGACGCCTACCCGCACGAGCTCTCCGGCGGCATGCGCCAGCGCGTGATGATCGCCATGGCGCTCTCCTGCAACCCCAAGGTGCTGTTGGCCGACGAACCCACCACCGCCCTCGACGTGACCATCCAGGCGCAGATCCTGGATCTTCTGGAGCGGCTGCAGGCCGAGCTCGGCATGGCGGTCGTGATCATCACCCACGATCTCGGCATCGTGGCCGAGTTCGCGCAGCGCGTGCTGGTCATGTACGCCGGTCGCGTGGTCGAGGAGGGGCCCGTGGAGGCGATCTTCGAGCACCCCGCCCACCCCTACACGCGCGGACTGCTCGCGAGCCTGCCCGACCTCGAGGGGGGAACCGAACGGCTCCAGGCCATTCCCGGCTCCGTACCGCAGCTCGGGGCGCTGGGGCCGGGCTGCCGGTTCGCCCCGCGTTGTCCGCTCGCCGGCCCCGAATGCCGGGCCCTCGACCCGCCGCTGCGCCGGGCGGGCGGGCGCGCGGTCGCCTGCCTGCGTGCCGAGCTCTCGGCCACGCCCGCGGGCGCGTCGGCATGAACCGCCCGGACGAGCCGCTCGTGGCGGTGGAGGGGCTCACCAAGAGCTTCGCGATCCGCTCCGGCTTCGGGCCGTGGCGGCCGCGGCGCGAGCTGCAGGCGGTGGCCGGTGTGTCGTTCACGATCGCCCGCGGTGAGACGCTGGGGCTCGTGGGCGAATCGGGCTGCGGCAAGTCGACGACGGGGCGGCTCTTGTTGCGGCTGCTCGAGCCCACCGCCGGGACGATCCGTTTCGCCGGCCGGGAGATCCAATCGCTGAGCGAGCGCGAGCTGCGGCCCTTGCGGGCGAGGATGCAGATCGTCTTCCAGGACCCCTACGGCTCCCTCGACCCGCGCATGACGGTGGGCGAGATCGTGGCCGAGCCGCTCGTCGTCCATCGCCGGGGCGACCGGGCGAGCCGGCAGCGGCGGGTGCGCGAGCTGTTGGAGCGGGTGGGGCTCGCCGCGGCGCACGCCGATCGCCATCCCCACGAGTTCTCGGGCGGCCAGCGGCAACGCATCGGCATCGCCCGGGCGCTCGCGCTCGAGCCCGAGTTCCTGGTCTGCGACGAGCCGGTCTCGGCACTCGACGTGTCGATCCGCGCCCAGGTCCTCAACCTCCTGGTCGATCTTCAGCGCGAGCTCGGTTTGACCTATCTCTTCATCAGCCACGATCTGGCCGTGGTCCGCCACCTGTGCGACCGGGTGGCGGTCATGTATCTCGGGCGGATCGTCGAGCTCGCGCCCAAGACGGCACTCTACGCCGAGCCGTTGCACCCCTACACCCGCGCCCTGCTCTCCGCCGTGCCGATCCCGCGGCCCGGCCGGCGCCGCTCGCGCATCCTGTTGCAAGGTGACGTGCCGAGCCCGCTCGCCCCGCCGCCCGGCTGCCGCTTCCACACCCGCTGTCCGCAGGCCATGGAGGTCTGCCGGCGGGTGGACCCCGAGCTCGTGGAGGTGCGACCCGGCCACCGGGTCGCCTGCCACCTCCATTCCGCACCGGCCGTTCCGTGACCGGCCCGCCATCCCGTAGCGATCGAGGAGGAGCCCGGTGAGCGTCCCCACCCGGATCGTCTGTGACGTGGACCTCGACGGCCCCGGCAAAAGGCTGGGCTGGTTGCGGGTGCCCTATTCGTCCGATCGATCGGCCTACGGCTGGATCGGCGTCCCGATCGGGGTGATCGCCAACGGCCGCGGTCCCACGGTTTATCTGGGCGGTGGCAATCACGGCGACGAGCCGGAGGGGCCGATCACCTTGCTGCGCCTGTGGCGCGAGCTCGACCCCGGGCGGATCCAGGGGCGGCTCTTCGTCCTACCGATGACCAACCTGCCGGCGGTGCTCGCCTGGCGGCGCTGCTCGCCGATCGACGGCGGCAATCTCAACCGGCTGCTCGTGGGCGAACCCGGCCTCGACCACGAGCCCACCAAGGCGATCGCCCACTTCGTCGAGGAGGTGCTGCTGCCGCGCTGCGACGCGGCGCTCGACCTGCATTCGGGCGGCCGCACGCTGGACTACGTGCCGAGCGCGCTCGCCCGCACCGGCCCGGCCGATCCGCTGCGCGAGGGCAAGCTCGCGGCGCTTCGCGCGTTCGCCGCACCGGTGAGCTATCTCGTGGCACCCCTCGGCAACGAGAACGGTTTTCTGGCCGCTGCCGACCGCAAGGGGGTGCTGGCGATCGGCACCGAGCTCGGCGGCGCGGGTGGCGCCACGCCCGTGACGCTGGCCGTCGCCCGCCGCGGGGTGGAGGGCTTCCTCGCCCATCTGGGCGTGCTGGACGCCGATCCGCCGCCGCGACCCACCCGGATCGTCGAGGTGCGGCCCGAACATTTCCTCTATGCGCCGCGGGCGGGTCTGTTCGAGCCGGCGGTGATGCAGGGCCAGGAGGTGGTGGCGGGGGCGGTGGCCGGCTGGTTGCACGATCCGGACGAGCCGGACCGCCCGGCGCTGGAGCTGCGCTTCGAGACGGCCGGACTCGTGCTCTGCCGGCGGCCGATGCCGATGGTCGAGCGCGGCGATTGTCTGTTCCATCTGGGAGCCGACCCGGTGCAGTGAGGAAGGGGACCCATGCGGGAGGACGCCACTCGATCCGGGCGGGCAGCGGTCGACGACATCGGCGATCGGGGAGATCACGCCCTGATGAGGGTCGGTGAGGCGGGCCGGGCGGCGGGCCCGGGGCGTGGATCCGGCGCCGAACGCAGCGTGGCGATCGCACTCGACCTGTTTCCCTGGCCGCCGTCCTATCCGTTCTTGCGCGCCTGCTTGCTCGAGGCGTTGGCGGTCACGCTCGTCGGCTCGGAGCCGCCGGTGGTCGACCTGGCCTGCGGCGACGGGCGGTTCGCCCGGGCGCTGATCGAGCGCGGGTCGATCGAGCGGGTCGACCTCGGTCTGGAACGGAGCGAGCGCGACGCCGCGGACGCGGCGCACCGCCTCGGTGGACCGGTCGTGGTGGGTGATCTCGTGGCCGTGCCGCTGCCCGACGAGTCGGCGGGAACCGTGTTGTGCATCACCGCTCTCGACTGCCTGATCGGTGGTCCTCCGCCCCTGCATGCGGCGCTCGCGGAGATCCGTCGGGTGCTACGGGCGGGCGGGCGGTTGGTCGCCGCCGTGCACGTTCCCGCGCACGATTCGATGTTGCTGGGGGTCCGTCTGTTGCGGGCGATCGGTCTGCGCGGCCCGGCACGACGCTACGCTGCGCGGATCAACCGGTCGAACACCCACACGGTGCACCTCGACCGGGCCGGCTGGGTGGCCGCCCTGGAGGCGGCCGGGCTGGTGATCGAACGCGTACAGCCGCTCGTCGGCCTCGGGCCGATGCGGGCCCGGAGCCTCTTGCACCTCCTCAAAGCGATCCGCCCGCGAGGCGTGGCGCGGATCCTGACGCGCCGTCTGCTCCGCGGCCCGATGGCTCCCCTCGTGGCGCTGCCCTCCACCGAAGAGGAGCCCGCGGCGTTCCTCGTGCTCGTGGCCCGGCGGCCTGGAGACGGTCAGCGCATCGCCGTCGCCTGATCGATCGCCAGGTGCAAGGCGTCTTCGCGCGAGCAGAAGCCGTGGCGCAGAGCGCAGACGATGACGGCGCTCTCGGACAGCTCGCGGGCCTGCTCGGGATCGAGCCCCTGGCTCTCGAGCCAGGCGACCAGCCGCTCCAACGTCTCGCGCCAGATCCGCCCCGGCGGTTCGGCCGGCGGCGGCACGCTCTCACGCAGGTCCATCCTTGCGGTTCCGTCCTGGCCGGCTCACGGTTGCCAAGCCGTAATCTAGACTGGACCGGGGTCGGCTGTCGAGGTGGGTCGGGTCGATGCCGCACCGGGAGGTGTCGGCGGCCGGGCCGGTGCCGGTGCCCTACAGGCCGGCAAAGGGGACCCTGGACAGGCCGCACAGGGCTGCCTATAGGGAAGGCGCCGCCCAGGTAGCTCAGTTGGTAGAGCACGTGACTGAAAATCACGGTGTCGGCGGTTCGACTCCGTCCCTGGGCACCATTCCGATTCTCCCGCGCACAGCACTTGCGGCCTTTCGCTCTCGCCCAGCCTGCAATCGACGGTTGGGTCGGTGCCGGCGCATTGTCGAAAAAGGTTCGTTGACGACGCCGCGCCCACGGACCATAGGATCGGCAGGATTTCTTGCGGGAGGATGCCATGCGTCGGGTGGGTCTGGTGGCCGTCGCGTCGGTCGCTCTGGGTTCGCTCTTCTTGGCCAGCGCAGCCGAGGCAGCCAATCGCCGTGGAGGCCGCGCCGCCTCGATGCTCGCCAACCGCACGCTCCCGGCGAGCCCGGTCACGATCAGGATCGACAAGACCTGGGCCAAGTCGAATTGCGATTTCTACGCGGCGGGCGGGACCTCCGCCCAGGGTAGCTGCTCGAACAACGCCTCGGTCAAGGTGTCGACCGCGTCGACGACCACGCCCACCTCGTCGACAACCAGCTTCACGCAGATCAACAGCGCCAGCTCCTCGACCAAGGCTTCGGCGACCGGCCCGGGCTCGGTGGCGAGTGGCGGCGGTTCGTCGAGCGCGGGGACGCTCTCGGCGCGGCTGCGGATCCGTTGACCGCTCCGGCGGTCAGCGGGTGGGTTCGGCTTCGGCGGCCATGGCCTCTCGTGCCCGCATCAAGGCGACGCCGAGCTCGTAGCGGAATGTATCGTCGAGGCTCTCCGCCGTATCGAGGGCGGTTCGCTCGGCATCCAGATCGATCAGGAGGTTGACGGTTCGCTCGCGGTCGCGGCCGAACGCAGCGCGCAGGTCGCGTGCGAACGCCGGACGGCTGCCATCCGCGCGATCCGCGCCGACCGTCAAGGCCACCCAGATCCGGATGAGGGCGGTCTCGGGATGATAGGGAGCGATCCGCTGCGCGGTCGCGAGCCAGGAGGCGGCCTGGGCGTCCTCCTCCGCGGCGAGGTGGGCGGCCGCGATCATCGCCAGGACCGCCGGGTCGGCGGGGCTGCGCGCGGCGGCGGCACGAAGCTCGCGCACGGCTCGGGCGAGCAGCTCGCGTCGGCCCTCCTCGGTCTGCGCGAACTCGTCGGCGAGCACGTAGTAGACATGACCCAGATCTCGGTGCGGGCCGGCGCGCTCGCGGTGGGCGAGGGCGGCCTCCCGGCTGTCCAACAGCCGCACGTAACCCTCTTCGGTGGGTCGCTCACCGGCATAGAGCAGAGCCGTGGCACCGTCACCGGGCAGCTCGGCCAGGCGCGCAGCGGCCATAGGCCAGCCGTAGGCGGCGGCGAGCCCGACGAGCCCGAGCAGGGCCGCACCCACCAGCCGATCGCTCGGCCCCCGAAGCACCATCCGGTGGCGCGCCGTCGGGCGTGCGTTCGAGGATCGCGACGGTGTCGTTCCGGGCATCGTCCCCTCCGGCGTGCGGCTTCGCTCACGGCTAAGCTCGCTTTCCCCGGTCGGACAAGATGGCGGTTCTGACCCGAGCGGTTCCCGAAACGAAGGCCGGCGGCTCGAGCCCGGTCGAGGCGGTGGCGGGCGCTCTGGGTGCCGCCACCACCTTCGGCTTGGCGCTGCTCCTCGCCGTGGCGCCCTGGCCCATCGGATCGGTGGGACCGACCGCGAGCTGGGTGATCGTCGTCGCCGCCTGGGCTCTGCTCGCGCTGCGATCTTTTACGCTGTTGCTCCGCAATCGGGGTCGTGTGCCGCTGCCCGCTTCCGTGGCGACTGCTGCCTTCGCGTTCCTCCTCGTCCTCGGCTGGGCGGCGCTTCAGGCGGGCGTGGCCCTCGAACCCTCCTGGACGCACCCGATCCGCGACGCGCTGCCCGCCGATGTCCCGTTTTTCGCCTCGCCGAGCCTCGATCCCGATCGAACCGCGGAGGCGGTCTGCCGCCTGAGCGCCTATCTGGCGGTCGGTGTGCTCGCCTACCTGGCGGCCCGTGACCGGGCCCGCGCCCATCGCCTCCTCGGGGTGGTCGTCGCGTTCACGCTCGTCCAGGCGCTGTTCGGGCTCGTGCGGATGGCGTTCCCCGACCTCTCCGAGCTCTTCGGCCTGCCCCGCGCCGCCGGCCGTGCCGCCGGCAGCTTCGTCAACCCCAACCATTTCGCCGCCTACGTCAATCTGGGGCTCGTCGCGGTCCTCGTCCTGCTGCTGGATCGACTGCGCACCGAGGCCGATTCCCCGCGGCTCGCCTCGGCACTCGGCCGGGCGCTGATCGCGACCTTCGAGCGGCACACCGTGCTCCTCGCGGTGCTCGTGGTCCTGGTCATGGCGTCGTTCGCGAGCGGCTCGCGCGGTGGCTTCCTGAGCCTCCTGCTCACGCTCGTGATCGTCGTTCCCTGGCGCTCGGGTGGCGGTCGGCTCGTGCTGGCGGGGGGGCTCCTGTTCCTCGCACTGGGTGCGGCGCTCATCCTGACGGCGGGATTGCCCACCTTGGAGCGTCTCGACCAGCTGTTCCCGGCGAGCGAGCTCGAGCCGGGTGCCGGTGGCAGGCTGGCGGTGTTCGGGTTGGCGCTCGAAGCATGGTGGCAACGTCCGTGGCTCGGGCACGGACTGGGCGCGTGGGCGTCACTGTTCCACACGCTACGCGACGAGCGGTTCCCGCTCGTCACCTTCGACTACGCCCACAACACCTGGCTCGAGCTGTTGGCCGAGCTCGGCGCTCCGGCGTTCCTCGCCTGGATCGCGGCCTTCGCGATCCTGCTGCGACTGTGCGTCGTCGCGTCCCGGTCGCGCGACCCGCTGCCCGCGATCGGCGTCGGCTGCGGGCTCCTCGTCGGATTGCACAGCCTCGTCGACTTTCCGGCACAGATCCCGGCGGTCGCGGTGACCTGGGCAGCACTGCTGGGCCTGGCCGTCGGCCGCGCCGCGAGCCTGCGGGCGGTGCGAAGCGGATCACCCTCACGGGTGCAGGATACCGGCCCTGCCGGCTTTACTGCGGCGGCAGGATCGGCCAATAAGCTCCTCGGTATAGGTCGCTTAACGTCGGGTTGAATTGAGGGGGCGGGAAGTTGTTCAACCAAGCGAAGAACGTCGGTGCCGAGCGGGTCGAGGGACCGGCCGGGGACCGCTATTATCCGTCACCCGTCGATCAACCCGAGGACGGCTTCGACCTCCGGTCGCTCCTCGCGTTCTTCCGACGCCGCCGCGGGTTGATCCTCGGGATCACCCTCCTCGGCACACTGGCGGCCGGTTATTGGGGCTTCACCCGCCAGCCCGTCTACACCGCCCAGGCGCTGGTCAAGATCGAGCCCAAAGAGGCCAAGATCATCGACATCCAAGCGGTCGCCGCGGGCCTGAGCGCCGACGCCGCCACGGTCGAAACCCAGATCCGGCTCATCCAGTCGCGGGCCATGCTCGATCAACTGGTCGAGCGGCTGGCCCTGGTCGATCGCGACGCACCGCTGCCGGCAACCGAGCCGAGGAGCCCGGTGGTGGCCTGGTTGGCCGAGACGGTGGGCGCCTGGCTGCCGCAGGATTGGCTGTTCGCCACCGGGCTGGCCCAGGAGCAGCCGGCCGTCGAACCGGAGCTCGCCTACGAGGTCGCCAAGGAGCAGCTGATCGAGAAACTGTCCACGAACCTCAAGGTCCGTCAGGAGGGCCGCTCGCTGGTTCTCTCGATCAACTACACTTCGCCCAGCCCCGTCGAGGCGGCGCGGATCGCCAACGGCCTGGCCGATCTCTACATCGCCGCTCAGGTCGCGGAGAAGGCCGGGATCACCCAGAAGGCCAGCGAGTGGCTGGAGATCCGGGTGGCCGAGTTGCAAGAGCAGGTTGTCGCGGGTGAGGCCGAGATCGAACAATATCGCGCCCGCTACGGTCTGTACGAGACCAAGGGGCTCTCGCTCCAGGGCCAGCAGATCATGAACCTCACCCAGATGCTGGTCCAGGCGCGCGCCGAACGCAGCGAAAAGGAATCGCGGCTGCGCTACATCCGTGACCTTCAGAATCGCCGCGAGAGTTTGAACACGCTCTCCGAGGTCATGAACTCACCCTACATGACCCGGCTGTGGGAGCAGGAGCGTGAACTGCAGAAGGCCGAAGCGGAACTCTTGAGCACCTTCGGCGAGAAACATCCCCGTGTCCAGATGCTCAAGGCCGAGCAGGCCAAGGTCGCCGACAAGATCCGCGCCGAGATGCAGCGGATCGTCGACAACATCGCCAACGAGATCAAGGTGCTGCAGGCGCGCGAACGGTCGATCGAACAGGACATCGCGCGGTTGATGAGCGAGACCGACAAGGCGAGCCAAGCCGAGATCAAGCTGCGCGAGCTCGAACGCCAAGTCGCGGTCAATCGCGCGCTCTACGAGCAGTTTCTCCAGCGGCTCAAGGAGACCCGCGAGCAGCAGCAGCTGGCCGCCGCGGACGCCAAGGTGGTGGCGCGCGCCAAGCCGCCGGAGATGCCGTCCTCGCAGCCGCCGCTGTTCTGGGTGCTGGCCGGATTCCTGGTATCCTCCATGGCCGGGACCGGGCTCGCCTGGCTGGTCGAGCGGCTCGACAACACGATCCGCAGCGGCAAGGAGATCGAGCGCCTCTACGGTCTGCCCTGCCTCGCGCTCGTGCCCTACGTGGCCCCGAGCGTGACCCGCAAGCACGCCGGTCTGCCGGGCTATCTCGTGGCCAAGCCGCTCTCGATCTACGCCGAGACGATCCGTCAGATCTTCACGGCACTGCGGCTCTCCAACATCGACCGGCCACCGCGGGTGATCCAGGTGACCTCCTCCGTGCCGGCCGAAGGCAAGACCACCTTGTCGATCAGCCTGGCCACGAGCCTCGCCCAGGCCGGCCACAAGGTGCTGCTCGTCGATCTCGACATCCGGCATCCCTCGGTGGGGCGCGAGCTCGGGACCCGAACGCTCGGCCGCCTGGTCGAATACATGGCCGGCGACGCTCCGGCCGAGGAGCTGATCTATCCGGTCGCGGAGCTCGGAATCGACGTCGTCTCGGTCGACCGTCAGTCGGCCAATCCGGGAGCGATCATCGCCTCGCAACGGATGAAGGATCTGTTCGCCGCGTTGCGCGAGCGCTACGATTACATCGTGGTGGACAGCACGCCCGTCCTCGGTGTCACCGACAGCAAGCTCACCGCCGAGCTCGTCGACACCGTGCTGTTCGTGGTCCGCTGGGAGAAGACCACCAAGGACGTGGTCGAGGACGCGCTCAAGCAACTGCTCGAGCACCGCGTGCCGGTCGGCGGTTGCGTGATCACCCAGGTCGACGTCAAGAAGCACGCCCGCTACGGCTACGGCGGCGTCGACCACTACTACAGCAAGTATCACAAATACTACGTGAACTGAGGAGCGCGGGTCGGAACCGGCCCGCGCGCCGCCGCCGCGTCACCCGATCGCCTGCTGACCGCGGAACGCCCAGCCCGTGACCCGCCGCTCGAGCCAAGCGAACAGCGCGTACATCCCGATCCCCATGACGGCGACGACCACGAGCCCGGCGAACACCAAGGGTGTCCGGAAGCTCGAGGAGGCCTGGAGCATCAGATAGCCGATGCCGCGATTGCCGGCGATGGTCTCGGAAATGACCGAACCCACGAAGGCGAGCGTCACCGCCACCTTCAACGAGGCGAAGAAGTAGGGCATCGCCCGCGGCAGTCCGACCTTGAGCAGGATGTCGCGCTTGCGGGCCCCGAGCGAGCGGAGCACGTCCTCGAGCTCGGGCTCGAGGGTGGCGATGCCGGTGGCGACGTTGACCACGATCGGAAAGAAACTGATCAGAAACGCGGTCAGGACCGCCGGCACCGTGCCGATGCCGAACCAGATCACCAGGATCGGCACGATCGCCACCTTGGGGATCGAGTTGAAGCCGATCAGCATCGGGTAGAGGGCGGCGTAGGCGAGCCGGCTGGCTCCGGTGGCGACACCGAGGACGAGACCGAAGACCACGGCCAGGGCGAAGCCGAGCAGGGTCACCCAGAGCGTGAAGATGGCGTTGTGCCAGATCGCCCCCGCATACTCGACGAGGGCGGCGAGGCTGGCGCTAGGGGTGGGCAGGAGGAACTCCTCGACCCGGAAGATGCGGCAGCCCAGCTCCCAGAGGATCACGAGCCCGGCGGTCGCCACCCAGGGGGCCAGACGAAGGTGGAGCGTCTCGTTCATGCCTGACGCACTCGGCTGATCTCGTCGCGCAGTTCGTGGACGAGGTCCACGAAGCGCGGCTCGAAGGTGGTGGCGAGCGTCCGCGGCCGCGGGACGCCGACCCGACGGCTCGCCACGATCCGCCCCGGACGCTTGCTCACCACGTGGATGGTATCGGCGAGGAACGCCGCTTCCCGCAGATCGTGGGTGACGAGGACCACCGTGAAGCGCCGCTGCAACCACAGATCCTGGAGCACGGCCCAGAGCTCCTCGCGGGTGAAGGCGTCGAGCGCGGCGAAGGGTTCGTCGAGCAGCAGGATCTCCGGCTCGTGCACCAGCGCCCGGCAGAGATTGGCGCGCTGCTGCATGCCGCCCGACAGTTGGTACGGCGCGTGGTCGCGGAACTCGGCGAGCCCCACGGTGCGCAGCAACGCCATCGCCCGGGCCTCGTGCTCGGCGCGCTTGCGGCGGAAGGTGGCCCGGTGGTCGCGACTGACTTCGAGCGGCAGGAGCACGTTCTCCAGCGTGGTGCGCCAGGGCAGGAGCGTGGCGTTCTGGAACGCCATGCCGATGCCGTGTTGCGGCCCGACCACGGGCTCGCCGTGGAGCCGAACGACACCCGCCGAGACCGGTTGCAGCCCGGCCACGAGCTTGAGGAAGGAGGACTTGCCGCAGCCCGAGGGCCCGACGAGGGCGGTGAACTCGCCGGGCTCCACGGACAAGGAGAAGGCCTCCAGGGCGAGGGTACCGGAGGGTCCGCCGTAGCGTAGCGCGACGTCCTCGGCTTGGATCACCGGCACGGGCGCCCCTCGCTGCCCCGAACCGTCAGTTCACGAGCTTGCGCGCGGCGGCCGGCGGCAAGAAGGCATCGGTCCAGATGTCCTCGACCATCGGGACCGTCGGCAGCGCGAGCGCCTGGGCGATCTGCCGGATGGCGTTCTGCAAGCGGGCCGGATCGACCGCACCCATGCCGTGCTCTTTCACGTGAGGGGTGAGGATGTTGAGCTCGATCGCCATGTCGAGCCGGGTGCGCTCGAGCTTCTTGTCGATCAACGGATCGACCTTGGCCACCAGCTCGATCGCCTGGTCGCGGTTGGCGAGGACCCAGCGCATCGCCTCGACCACCGCGGCGTTGAACTTGCGCACGGCTTCCGGTTGCTCGTCGATGAAGCGACGCGCGGCGATCACCGCGTTGCCGTAGAAGTCCATGCCGTAATCCTTGTAGAGCATCACAGTGATGTCTTCGGGTTTCACGCCCTTGGACTGCAAATCGAGCATCGAGCTGAAGTAATGGCCGGAGATGACGTCCACTTCACCGCGCACCAGCATCGCCTCGCGCAAGGGCGGATCCATGTTCACCCGCGGCACCGCGGCCGGATCGATCCCGACCTTGGCGGCGAAGGCGGGAAAGAGCTTGTAGGAGGCGTCGAACACCGGTGCCCCGAGTTTGCGGCCCACGAGGTCCTTGGGCTCTTTGATGCCGCTCTTCTTGAGCGTGTAGAGCCCGAAGGGCGGCGCGTCGTAGACCATGAGCACGGCCTTGGCTGCCTGGCCCGGATTGGCGACGTTGAACTCGACCAAGGCGTTGATGTCGGCGAAGCCCATCTGATAGGCGCCGGTGGCGACCCGCTGGATCGCTCCGGCCGATCCGGCGCCCCGATCGATCGTCACCCGCAGCCCGGCCTTGTCGAAATAGCCCAACTCGCGGGCGGCGATGAACGCCGAGGTGGGCCCCTGAAAGGCCCAATCGAGCGTGAACTTGATGTCCACGGCGGCGGCCCGGCCGCTGTCGAAGAGTCCCAGCGCTGCGAGCGCGGTGGCCGCGATCCACGTCCTCATGCCCGTCTCCCGTCGCGTTGCGGAGGCCGCTGCCCGGGTGGCAGCGAAACCCTCCGCACGGTCCGCTGACAAGAGGCAAAATGCGGGCCGGAGGCGGCGCGCGGCGTCAACCGACCGTTAACCTCGCCCCGCTAGGCTCGGCGCGTCGGCCCCGAGGTGGAGACGGGTGTGCGAGCTCTCACGGCCCTCCTGCGACGCGTGTGGTCGATGCTGCGGGCATCGGCGGGCCTGCTCATCCGCGCGCCGAGCGCGGGCGCTGGAGCGGCCCGCACGCTCGGCTCACGGGGACCGGGTGAGCCAAGCCCGCAGCAGTCGGGCAGGGAGGAGGGGCGTGCCGGGGCCGGTCGCCAGCCGGCGCGGGTCGAGACCGGCGCGGCGCAACTCGCGCGCGCGGACCTCGGCCACCGTCGCGAGCAGGAGCGGCGCGAGCCATCGGCGGGGCGGGCGGCCGGCGAGCCGGCGGGTTGCGGCGATCGCTCGTTCGGCGCGATCCACGAGGTCGCCGATCAGCGCCCGCGGAGCCGGAGGCGGCTCGGGCGCGCGCAGGACGGCGGGTTCGAGCCCGGCCAGATCGACCAGCGAGCGGCCCGCGATTCGCCGCTCGCGCCCGGCTTCGACCAGCGTCGCCCGGACGATGCCGATCAACCCGAAGGCGGTACCGGCCGCCTCGGCGGCGGTCGCCAATGTGGCCGGGGTGCCCAGCAGGCCCGCCATGGCCCGGGCGAGGCCCCCGCCGGTGGTCCGCGCCCACGTCTCGAGCGTGTCGAGATCGAGCGGCGGTCTCGTCGGGGCGATGCCCGGTTCCAGGAGCCCGTCGAGCTCGTCCGCACGGGCGGTGATCAGGGCCTCGAGGTCGGGCAGGGCGAGCCGCCCCTCGCGCAGCGGCGTGGCCAGGATGCGGGGCAGAGGATGATCGCAGGGGCGGCCGGCCGCGGCGGCCGCCAGCTGGTCCCGCCAGAAGCGGTAGCGCACGAGCCCGGCCAACGGTGTGCGGACGATCGCCGGAACCCGCGCGAGCTCGTAGTCGAACAGGACGAGGGCGGCGAGCTCGTGCCGGCGGGCTGCGGGGGCCAGGGCCAGGCAGAGTGCCCGATCGGGGTCGTGACGACGCAGCTCCTCGAGAAGGGCTGCGGTGTCCACCTGGGAGGGCAGGCTCACGGGCGGCGGGCTCGGCGGTCTTTCTTTGCCGGGGATGCGAGCCTATCTAGCTGCGCGTGCGACGGCGGCGACGACCAGTCGACAACGGAGAGGCGCCCAGACCATGGCTTTCACCCTGCCCGATCTGCCTTATCCGCACGATGCGCTCGAGCCCTACATGGGCCGCGAGACGCTGGAGCTGCACCACGGCAAGCACCATCAGGCCTACGTCACCAACCTCAACAACCTGATCGCCGGCACCGACCTCGAGAACAAGAGCCTCGAGGAGATCTGCCGGCTGAGCTTCGCCGATCCGGCCAAGACCAGCATTTTCAACAATGCCGGCCAGCACTGGAACCACATCCTGTTCTGGAAGGTGATGCGGCGTGGGGGTGGTGGCAAGCCGGGTGGCGAACTGCTCAAGCGCATCGAGCACGATTTCGGCTCGTTCGAAGCGTTCGCCGAGCAGTTCAAAACCGCGGCCGTGACCCAGTTCGGCTCGGGCTGGGCCTGGCTGTCGCTCGACGGCGATCGGCTCAAGGTGTCCAAGACCCCCAACGGCGAGAACCCGCTGGTGCACGGGATGCGGCCGATTCTCGGCATCGACGTTTGGGAGCACGCTTATTACCTGGATTACCGCAACCGGCGGCCGGACTACGTGGCGGGCTTCTTGAACCACCTCGTGAACTGGGAGGCGGTGGAGGAGGAGCTGCACAAGGCCCTCGCCTGATGATAGAAACGGGGCGTCGGCCGCGCGCCGGCGTCCCGTTCTCCCAAGATCGTCGAGGAGCGAGCATGTCCACCATCCGTCGAGCGGCGTGTGTCATGGTAGCGGCGGGCGCTGTGGCGCTCGGCGGCTGTGCCGCGACCTACACCTCGGTCGCCAAGCGTCAGCTCGACGTGCAGACCAAGATGACCGACACGATCTTCCTCGACCCGGTGCCACCGGGCCAGCGCACGGTCTACGTCGAAGTCAAGAACACCTCCGACAAGCCCGATCTCGACATCGCACCGGCGGTCCGCGAGCGGATCGCGGCCCGTGGCTACCAGATCGTCGAGGATCCCCGCCGTGCCCATTTCATCTTGCAGGCCAACGTGCTGCAGGCGGGCCGCACGAGCGAGACGGCAGCCGAACAGATGTACGGTCGCGGCTATGGCGCCCCGGTCACCGGTGCGGCGGTCGGAGGTACGGCAGGCTACGTGATCGGCAAGGCGGCTCCGGGTAACGCTGCTGTCTGGGGGCTGGGCGGGGCGGTGGTCGGTGGCCTCGCCGAGACCATCACCGGAGCGGCCGTGCAAGACGTCACCTACAGCATCATCACCGACATCCAGATCCAGGAGCGGGCCCCGGGCCAGGTCGTGAGCGAGACCCAATCGGCCACGGTCAAGCAGGGCCGCTCCGGCCAGATCACGCAGAGCACGGCCCGGACCACCGACATGAAGCGTCACACCACGCGCGTCATGTCGATGGCCAACAAGGTCAATTTGGATTGGCCGGAGGCCGCACCCCAGCTGGTCGACGGCCTCACGCGGGTCATCGCCGGCCTGTTCTGAGACCGTCCCGCCAGCCTCCGCGCGACCGCGTCGCGGGCGAGGTCGAGACGAGGCCCGGCGTCGACCGACGCCCTCGACGCGTGCCCGGCTGGTTCGCCCGCACGGCGGTTCGGACCCGACCGGCGGCGCGGAGCGTGGGCGGGCGGCCCGTTCCCCGGCCGAGAGGGCCCGGTCGGTGAGCGCCCGGTGGTCCGTGGCGACCGGCCCGCTCGCGGGTCGATCCCTGCCCGAACGAGGACCGCGCGGCCACGCCGCGCGCGAAGCGGGCCCAACGTTGCTCTCGCCGGATGGTCGCGGGCCCTCGGCGGGAGCCGGCCCTGGAGCCGATCGGCGCCGCTCTCTCGCCGCCCGACCCTTGTTCGATCTCGCACCTGCGAGGCGTTCGCCACGGCGTTCCACGGCCCGCGACGATACCGTTCTCCGATGGACCCGCGGGTGTCCTTCGAGCACCCCGCCCGTCCGGTTCCCGGACCGGGGAAGGGCCCGGGATCGGCGAACCCCCCTGGTCGAGGCTCTCGAGCCGGCCTCGGTCCGCGCTCGCGCCGTCTCTCCTCGAAGGCCGTGCGGTCGGGTGGCGGCCGGGGCCGGCCACGAGGGCTCTCTTATCCCGCCTCGATCGGCCCGCCCCGATCGCAGCCCCGGCTCCGGCCCGAGCCGGCCCGCGCGCCCGCACGCGAGCGACGGGACCGCAGCCGAGGGCCGCAGTCGAACGGCGGCGGAGGCCCCTCGTCGGCCGCGCTCGGCGTGAAGGGGGCGGAATCGCGTCCGGGCCGCCGCCTCGCCTCGCGCTTCGCCGGCGCTTCGGGCGACCCTCGGGCTCGTCACCGGTTCGGTCCTCCGTTGGGCGCTCGGCCCGGGGACGACACCCTTGGGCGTACCGCGGTCACGAGGACCGGGCCGGGCCGGAAAGGCTGCGCGGAGGGGGAGAGTGGCTCGGGGCACCGACAGCGCCTGCTGATCGCCCCGGCGCGAGGCTTCTCGCCGGCAAGGCCGGGGGCCACGGCCGCGGTGCGGCCGCGCCGGGTCGAACGGCCCGCCTCGATCCCGGCCCCGCGGTCCGCCCCGAACCTGGTCTCGGCACCCGTGAGCCGCGACGGGCCGTCGCGGCTCGATTCGGTCGGGCCGTCGGTCGGTCCCGGCTGAGTTCGGGTAGGCGCCATCGCGTTCGGACGGGCGATGGTAACCCCCACGACGCACCGTGTGCGCTCGGGCCTCGTGGTGCGGGCGATGGGCTCCTGCCCCGTCGCGATCGGTCGGGTTCGTTTTCGCCGACCACGGCGGACGCCCGATCGACCGGGCCCATGCGGCGGAAGACCGGGCGGTTCCGGTCGGGTGCCCCCGTGCCGATGCGGATCGCATCCGGACCCGGCGACCGGACCACCCACCGGACCCGCAGCGATCGGCGGGTCTCGCTTGCGCCGGCCGCCAGGACCCTTCGCCGAAGGGGCCGCAGGCTCGTCGAGCTCGTCGCCCGGGGACGCGATCGAAGAGCCACCGCCGGGGTGCGATCGGCGGAACCATCGCGTCGGCCCGCTCGCCCGTGGGCTCGTCTTCGGGGGCCGTGCCCCACCCGTTGGCGCGGAGGACCGATCTCCGCCGTCGCTCCCGACGGACCGGGCCCTTCGCTCGCCGCCGGAACCCGGCGGGCGACCGGTCTTCGGGGCATCGGGTCGGGTGGCCCGCGGAACGGCCCGCATCCGGCCGGCTCGGCCGGGACCCGTGCGTCGTGAGAGCGGTCCCCCGACGATCACGGGGATCGGTATCGACCCCTGTCCGGAGCCTTGCAAATCAAGAGTTGATCGATTTGTCTCAAAAGAAAATCCCACGTTGTCAGGTGTGTCGATCGTCCCACCCGAGATCGGCATATGGACATCACATCGTATGGCGAAACACGCAATCCATCAGCGAGCATTTTACGATTTGTTAACCGACCTGCCCAGCAGAGGAGGGCTGGTCGGTGCCGAAGGTTTGCACGCGCTGTCGATGGATCGTGTTGGTGCTGATGGCGCTGGCGGTGATGGACGCGCAGCGCGAGGCTCGGGCTTGGATACCGGACCCGACCCCGTGGGGGCCGTGGCAGCCGGGCAGCGGCTGGCACGGCGCCTACGCTTCCGCCAGCCGCACCCGCTCCGGCTGGGTGGTGTTCTCGAACCTGTTGCCACCGCGGGACGGTTGGCTGTGTCCGGGGAAGGCCTGCCCGGGGATCGTCCGCTACGACGGCCCGAGCCTGGTCGACCCGCGGATCGGGATGCGGGCGCGCGTCGTGTTCCGCAACACGGCGATCGACGATCTGCGTGATGCCGAGGGTCAGCTCGTCGCCGACCGCATGTTGACGCGCGTGGTGGTCGTACCCGACCCGGTCGACGGCACTTGGCACGCCGTGGTCCACGTCAGCGACGGCTACGGACCGCGGGGGGGCCCTGTCGGCGGCAGGGTCGAGCCGGCCTACCTGACCAGCCGAAACGGCCGCCGCTGGATCTACCACGGTCGCCTCGGTGGTGAGGTCGGCGAATTCTCGAGAAGCCGCCCCTATTGGGGCTCGTCCATGGCCCTGGTGGTCAACCCGCACCGCGGCGAAGGCGTCGAGAGCAAACTCGTTTTCGCGATGGACGGGGTCCTGCCGGACGGAGGTCTGGTCCTGGCGGTGAGCAACGACGGCGAACGCTGGAGCTTCTTGCGCGACGAGCAGGGGCGCCTCCGCAACATCGCACCCCCGGAAGTCGCCCGCGAGCGCCTGATCTTTCCGAGCATGGTCCGTGTCGGTCGAGTGTGGCGGATGGTGGCGGCCGACGGTTGGCCGCCGACGCGCCATCGCCACATGGTCTCCTGCGACGGGCTGCGCTGGACCCTCCTCGGCGACCCGTCCGGTCCGTCGCCGACTTACGTCCCGCCCGTCACCAAGAACGCGACGCTGGCCACCGATGGCAGGACGCTTCACGCTCTCGTCGGGGGATGGGTCCGGAGCGCTCCGTGGGTGGACCCGTGCTGACCCGATGTGCGCTCAAACCGGTGTGGCCGTGGCGAGGAGCGTGCGCAGGCGCGTGTAGATCTCGGGATTGCCGGCCACCAGCGTACCGGGTGCGAACAGGTCCTCGTCGCCCTCCAGCCGGCCGACGCGGCCCCCCGCCTCGCGCACGAGCAGGATGCCGGCGGCGATGTCCCAGGGCTTCACACCATACTCCCAGAAGCCGTCCTGCCGCCCCGCGGCCACGTAGGCGAGGTCGAGCGAGCAGGTGCCGAGCCGACGCAAGCCGGCCACCTGGTCGGCCACGGCGTCGAGCTGGCGGGCGAAGCCCTTGGCACGGGCCGGCCAGTCCTGGACGGGCAGGCCACAGCCGATCAGCGCCTCCTCGAGCCGCCAGCGGCGCGACACCCGTAAGCGCCGATCGTTCAGATAAGCACCGGCCCCCTTCTCGGCGATGAACAGCTCCTCCTTGATCGGGTCGTAGACCAGGCCCGCGGTGATCTCGCCTTGCTGCTCGAGGGCGATCGAAATGGACCAGTGGGGCAGGCCGTGGAGGAAGTTGGTGGTGCCGTCCAGCGGGTCGACGATCCAACGGTTGAACCGCGAGCGGCCCTCGATCGCACCCGATTCTTCGAGCAGGAACCCCCAATCGGGGCGAAAGCGCTGCAACGTCTCCCGGATCACCTGCTCGGCGCGCCGATCGGCGGCACTCACGAAGTCGCCGGGCCCCTTGATCGACACCTGCAGCTGCTCGACCTCGCCGAAGTCGCGCACGAGATGGCGGGCCGCGGCGCGCGCGGCACGGATCATGACCTCGACGTTGGCGGACCACCGGGCCACGTTGCGACGGACTCCGAAGGGTGACGGAACACCTCACAACATAGGCGCCCGGGCGGCGCGCGGCCAGGGCCGCGGCGGGCGGCCGCACGGCGCCTCAG
>FWPV01005809.1_pt1 | contig 24287 bp, 21 predicted proteins | sample 2228371 | NCBI WGS metagenome assembly FWPV01 (sample SAMEA103939776, study PRJEB20133) | metagenome | reverse complement strand
GCCAGCTGGGTGTTTTCTTTCGCGATTCTTTCTGTGTTCATCATCGTTGGAAATCTACCTCAAACGTTGTCTTCCCTCATCGTACCGCTTACTGTAATGGCTTTGCTTGCCACTCTGGTTGAATCCCTGCCGATGAAGGATATTGATAACCTCACCGTGCCGCTGGTTTGTATTGCTTGTGGGCATCTATTTTTCTAACCGAAGAGGGTCCTGATGATTCAAATTGATGGAAATCACCTGGATATTCACGAGGTTGTTTCGGTTGCACGATATGGCGAAGAAGTGGGGATAGCCCCTTCGGGGATAGAAAACTTAAGGCGTTCCCGAAAAGTACTCGAAAGGATTATAAGATCCGATCAAGCTGTATATGGGATAAACACAGGCTTTGGAATATTTTCGGAAAAACGAATACCGCTTGAGGATAGCAATCGGCTCAGTCGAAACCTGATCCTAAGTCATGCTGTGGCGGTTGGAGAACCTATGCCGGGTGAGGTGGTTCGGGCTGCAATGTTAGTGCGAGCTAATACACTGGTCAAAGGGTACTCTGGAGTTCGGGAAGAGATTGCCCAAACATTAATCGAAATGCTTAACAAAAAAGTTACCCCGCTGGTTCCTCAACAGGGTTCGCTTGGCTCATCGGGAGATTTGAGCCCGTTATCTCATTTGGCGCTGGTGTTTACCACGGATGAAGCCGATCGGGAGGAAGAATCGGGTTGGGCGGAGTATGAAGGAAAGATTCTAACTGGAAAAGAGGCGATGCAGCGGGCTGGAATTCCCCGCCTGATTCTGGGCCCGAAAGAAGGACTGGCAATAAATAATGGAGCAACCTTCAGTGCCGCGCTGGCAGCCCTGATTCTTCATGATGCCTATCAGTCTATCCGGATTGCAAATAAAATCACGGCTTTAAGTTTGGAAGCATTATTGGGTTGTTCTGCTGCTTTTGATGAGCGGATCCATCAAGTCCGCGATCAGGACGGTCAAACGCGAATAGCCAAAGAAATTCGCGAGGAAATTATCGGAAGCACCTTTATTGATGCCGCCTGCCGGGTGCAGGATGCCTATTCTCTGCGATGCGCTCCTCAGGTTCATGGGATTATTTTAGAAACCATCGAATTTGCGGAACGTATCATTCAAAAAGAGCTGAATGCGGCAACGGACAATCCACTCTTGTTTGAACCGGATGCAGCGCTCTCTGGAGGGAATTTTCACGGTGAGCCGATTGGATTGGCAATGGATTATGTGGGTATTGCCCTGGCGGAACTGGCTGCAATTTCTGAACGGAGAATTTTCCGACTGCTGGATGCCAAGCTGAATGGAGGTCTTCCTCCAATGCTGGTGGATTCACCTGAGGCAGCCGGGCTTAATTCGGGTTTAATGATGCCCCACTACACTGCTGTGTCTTTGGTTTTGGAAAACCAAACTCTGGCACATCCGGATAGTGTTCATTCGTTACCGACCTCTGGTGGACAAGAAGATCACAATGCGAATGCGATGACCGCAGCCCGCCACTGCTGGCAAATTTTAAATAACACGCAACGAGTTTTAGCGATAGAATTGTACACGGCTGCTCGCGCAGTTGATTTACGCAAGCGACAAATGCCTCATTACCGATTGGGAGAGGGTACTCACCGTTTGTGGTCTTTCTTGAGAGAAAAGGTGCCTTACCGGCATGGCGATACCTGGTGGGCACCTGAGATTGAAATTGTCGAAAATCTGGTTAAAAGTGGAGAGTTGGCGAGATAAACTCTTATATGCTTTTAATTCCCTATTGATTGACAAATTGGATTTTTCTGGTTATCTTTTTGACTATGAAATGGGCAGAAACTCGTTTTTCTAGAAGAGATTTCCTCAAAATGGGTCTTCTAGGGCTGGGCAGTCTGGCAATGCGGCCATGGAGGATTTGGGGAGAGATGCTCCAGCAATGGCCAGATGCTGAGCGACTGGGCAGAGTATGTGTTGGAAAAGTTAACCTTCGCAAAAAGCCTTCGGCTGAAGCAGACTCACTGGGTGAATTGTACGAAGATTCGGTTGTAATCTGGCTTCGTGAGGTCATTGGAGAAGCACCATTGGGAAGGCAAAATCGCCGCTGGGTCGAAACGCCGGATGGTTTTATATACGCACCCAGCCTTCAACCGGTCAAGTATCAACCTAACCAGCCCGTAACCGAATTGCCAATCACCAGTATTGGGCGTGGCATGTGGGTGGAGGTGACAATTCCTCACACCCAAATATTTTTAGAAAACCGCGAACCGGCTTCGCCATGGTTGAAATACACAATTGAATACAACACCGTTCCGCGATTGTATTACAGCCAAATCTTATGGGTGGATGATATTCGCACAAACTCGCAGGGTCAGGTTCTTTATCGGGTGAATGAACGGTTTGGTTCTTATGGAGATGTATTTTGGGCTGCGGCGGAAGCATTCCGCCCACTTGAACCGGAAGAACTTGAACCGATTCATCCTGATGTTGAGAATAAACGAATTGTAGTGGATGTAACCCCAACTCGTCAGATTTTATCCTGTTATGAGGGGACCCATGAGGTGTATTCCTGTCTAATTTCTTCGGGGGCGATCTGGAATGCTTCTGGAGAGGTTGTGGAGGCATGGCGGACGCCCATTGGTGCCCATCCAATCTGGCGGAAGTCGGTATCTATTCACATGAGTGGTGGGCAAACCGGAACAGGATACGATTTACCGGGAGTTGCCTGGACCACCCTCTTCACCGGGGAGGGTGTTGCCATTCACTCGACATTTTGGCATAACGATTTCGGAACACCCCGCTCGCGAGGTTGTATTAATTGCTCACCGGATGATGCTCGCTTTATTTTTCGATGGACCTTGCCAGTTGTTCCCCTTGACCCCGGGGATGTGCAGGTAGGTATGCCAGGCGGTACCATCGTTGATGTAATTGAAAAATGAGTATGGAGAGGATATGGTGACCCTTAATGTTTCGGCAGGTTTAGCTTTTTTAGCCGGATTGGCTTCTTTTCTCTCACCCTGTGTATTTGCATTGATTCCTGCTTACATAGGATATTTGAGCGGCCGTTCCGTAGCTGCTGCCCAAACCAATTCAGGCCGGGTGAATTCTTTGTATACACTTTTGCATGGATTTGCCTTTATCCTCGGATTTAGTGCAGTATTCTTAACACTCGGTCTGACAATGTCAGTGGTGGGGAGCTTGTTGTACGACTTTCGTTCGGTTTTGGCAAAGCTAGGCGGTATCATTGTGATCATTTTTGGTCTTCACATGACCGGGTTATTACGCCTGACCTTTCTGGAATATGACCTGCGCCCGCAGAGTAAAATTCACCAGAATCGTAGTTTACTTTCCTCTGCTTTTCTGGGGGTTACATTTTCTGCTGGCTGGTCCCCCTGTATCGGGCCTGTTTTGGGGATGATCCTTACTCTGGCGATAAATAGTGGTTCAGTGAACCAGGGATTGGTTTTGTTAGGTTTTTATTCGGCTGGACTGGCAATCCCATTTCTACTTGCTGCACTGGGAATTGGCTGGGTAACCGACCTGATTCGTAAACACGGTAAAGCCATGTTTTATATTGAAAAAGCCATGGGCGTGTTGATGATCGTTGTTGGAATCATGTTGTTTTTGGGTGTCTTCAATCAATTAGCCCAATTTGGTACATTTATTGATTTTGGACTTTGAGGCGCAATCGGGTGAACTGGAAAACAGTAATTTTGCTCATGGGTGGTTTATTGTTTGGTGGTCTGATTGGAGTATTAATTTTTTGGGGCGGAAATCCACCAATCAATACTCAGCGGGAAAGGCAAGTTCCACAAACCGGTCAACCGTTTCCAGATTTTTCGATCGAGTCCCTCGACGGGGAAAAATTAACTTTTTCTGAATTTATTGGAAAACCCATCATTATCAATTTCTGGGCGACGTGGTGTGATCCCTGTAAGGCGGAGATGCCTCTCTTTGAAGCAATTTACCGCCAAAACTCTGGGTTGGTTGTCTTGGGGGTAAACTATAATGAACCTGTTAATGTCATTCGGCGATTTGTTGAAGAACAAGAGATCACATTTCCAATTCTACTGGACGTAGAGGGTAAAATTGCCCAGAAGTTTCAGGTCTTTGGTTTTCCAACCACCTATTTTGTGGATCGGGATGGTATCCTTAGGGGTGTGCAGGTGGGACAATTGGATGAGAATTTGCTTTCTTCCTACCTGGAAAAAATAGGAGCAGTCCCATGATGGTGGTTACTGTTTTTATTAAGCAAGGCGACCCGGCCGCAGAACGGGTTGTGGGTATGTTGAATCGCCTTAAAGATGAATATTCATACCAGTTGGCGGTGGTACCGATTGACCAGGATGAAGGATTGAGAGCGGCTTACGAAAAAGATTCACCAGTAGTTCAGGCTGGACCGTACCGCCTTGGCTCTCCTTTTGATGAACAGGATTTACGGGTAACCTTGGGAGCTGCACTGGATCGTGCCAGACATTTGAATGCAATTGGCGACAATACCTACGCCAGACGCATACAACGAGGCCGAAAAGTCAGCATGGCCGATCGAGTTTCGTTGTGGTTAAGCAACCGCTATATGCTATTGATAAATTTTTTTCTCTTTCTTTATGTTGGATTGCCTTTTCTTGCGCCGGTGCTGGCACTAAATGGAATTCAATCTCCGGCGAGGGTACTTTATACAATTTACAGCCCCTTATGTCATCAATTGACTTTTCGTTCGTGGTTTCTTTTTGGAATGCAGCCTTACTACCCGCGCAGTCTTGCTCAGGTAGAAAATTTGGCTTCTTACGAGCAGTTGTTTAATGTATCTCCGGCAGATTTAGCATTTGCCCGTCAGTTTACGGGTATGGAAGAAATTGGATTTGGAGCAGGCAGGATTGGCTACAAAGTTGCCCTTTGTCAGCGGGATGTTGCCATCTATGCCTCATTATTGGGTTTCGGGTTGGTTTTTTCCCTCTCTGGCAGGAAAATCAAGTCGTTGCCCTGGTATCTTTGGATTATTTTTGGTTTGTTACCGATTGGTTTGGATGGATTTTCTCAATTACCCAGCCTGCTTTCTTTTTTGGCCGAATTGCCGGTTCTTCGGGAGAGTACACCATTGTTAAGAACCATAACAGGAGTCTTGTTTGGTTCTACGACTGGCTGGTATCTCTTTCCGATGATTGAAGAGAGTATGCGGGAAACGAGAGCATTATTAACCCAAAAACAAACCGTCGTTTCTCAAATTCAATCGCAGGGGTAGAGACGGAATGCCCTTTGTTGAAATCAACGGCTTGGAGTATTATCGGTTTGATTTATTGGGGAATGAGGTCATTCAGGCTGTTTTTACTCGAAAAGGTGGGGTCAGTCCTCAACCGTGGGCATCGCTCAATTTGGGTGGGACTGTGGGAGATAGTCGGGAGAATGTGATTGAAAATCGCCGGCGCATCTTTGATGCCTTGGGAATTGAGGTTGAATCGATTTTTGACGTATGGCAGGTTCATTCGGATAAGATTTTGTTGTCGGAAAAACCGCGTCCACTTGATCACCCTCATGAAAAGGCTGATGCTATTGTGACAAATAATCCTTCGATTACATTATTTATGCGCTTTGCAGACTGTGTGCCGATATTGTTGTTTGATCCGGTTCATCAGGTTATCGGTTTAATTCATGCTGGTTGGAAGGGTACAGTACAGAAGATTGCAGCCAAAACCGTTCAGTTCATGGCTCAGCAATTCAATTCAAGTCCGGCTGATATATTAGCCGGGATAGGACCTTCGATTGGTGTTGATCATTACATCATCGGCGATGACGTTGTTCAAGAAGTCAATAAGTCCTTCGGATCACAGGGGAAGATAGTTCTCCATCCTGTCAATGGCTCCATTCATTTTGATTTGTGGTCAGCAAATGAAATCCTCTTGAGGGAAGTTGGGGTAAAATCCATTCAGGTTGCGCAGGTATGTACCGCCTGTGACCTTGAGCGTTGGTTTTCTCATCGAGCCGAGCAAGGTAAAACAGGTCGTTTTGCAGCGTTAATCAAATTACGAAAATCCTAAAGGGTAACCTGACAAAATGCCGCTGAGTGCAGAGCAAATACAAATCAATTACCTGAGAATTCAGGAAAAAATTCATCAAACGGCATTGAAGTGCGGCCGAAAACCGGACGAAATTCGAATTGTGGTTGTTACTAAAAGCCAGCCATTGGAGGTCATTAAAGCCGCCATAGAAGCCGGCATCCGAAGTTTCGGCGAGAATTATCCAGAAGAAGCTGTAGGAAAAATCAATGCAATTCGAGATGTTGAAGGTGTCGAATGGCACATGATTGGCCATTTGCAGAGCCGAAAAGCGAAGCTGGTTTCAACTTATTTTGACTGGATGCACTCTCTGGATAGTGTGAGGATCGCGGAAAAGCTAGAGCGACTGCTTGCGGAACAAAATAGGTCATTAAAGGTTTTATTGGAGTTCAATATTGGTGGAGAGATTTCCAAATATGGTTGGTCAGCCAGTAATCCAAGCCGTTGGTTTGAGTTACTACCTGAAATCGAACAAATTCAACGTTGTCCCCATTTGCAGATCTGTGGTTTGATGACAATGCCTCCCTTAAGTACTACCCTGGAAGAGGCGCAAGGTTATTTCCGTAAATTGCGTTTACTCCGCGATTTTTTACAGGAAAGACTGAGTTCTCTAAACCTGACTGAGTTATCCATGGGAACCAGTGCGGATTTTCCGGCGGCAATCCTTGAAGGGGCAACAATGGTTAGAATTGGTCAGGCGATTTTAGGGCCAAGAGATTATTCGAGAGGTTGAACGATGATTGATTTATTAATTACTTTGATTCAAGCCATTGGCAGCGTTTTATTTATTCTGGTAATTGTTAGCGTTGTGCTTTCTTACTTTATGTCACCGTATCATCCTATTCGTGCAAATCTGGATCGGATTGTAGAGCCGTTGCTCAGCCCAATTCGTCGGGTTGTGCCGCCTGTAGGCATGATTGATTTCAGCCCTTTGATTTTGATTATTTTGATTCAAGTTGTGGAGACTTTATTAATTTCCCTCCTGGCTTCGTTGAGGTAAGGTTATGCCAGACCTGAAAAGAAATCGTTTTCATGATGCAAAATCGGGCTCAGCTATCACCGTCAGTATACGACTGAACGCAAAGAGCAATAAGATCGAAAAAGTGTTGCCCGATGGAACATTGCAAATTGGATTAGTCAATCCAAAAGATGACTCGCCTGTTGATACGGTTTTGATTGAGTTTTTGTCTGAATTGTTTGAGATACCCCCACAACGATTTGAAATTATTGGCGGGAAAAATTCCCCCAATAAATTGATCAGCATCATTGGTGTGAGTGTAGATCAGGTTCAGCAAATTGTCAGGCGAGTGGCGAAGATTCCATCTTGAAAATTCTTCAATTTTCACAGATAGACATAAACCAGAGAGCATAGTTGGCGGTGTCTCGCAGTTCAATTTGGTGAGAATACAGCAAAGGGTAAATCTGATTGACTACAGCCTCTTGACGATGATGTCGTAAAAACCACATCGCAGCAATCTTCTCGTCTTCACTGCCATTTGCCAAAGCATCCAGAAGAAAGGGAATAGCTGGATCGCCTTTCGAGATGCCCACTCCACGTTTTGCGGCAAATGCTATCAGCCAGGCAGTATCGGCGGCTTCCTTTTGGCGCGGCGGAATGTAGGGATTGGCTTTTTGACGGTTTTCTAATGCCTGGCCGGCGGCATTGCGTACAACCCATTGACTATCCTCTACGGCGATTTTTTCTAATAAATCTACGACCCAATCGTCTTGAATCAAGGATAACCCAAAAACTGCTGAACGTCTGACCAACAAATCTTCCGATTGGGTTAATTCTTTCAGGCGGGCATGACCCTTGCGGATATCCATCGTCAACGTTTCCGCCGCTGCCAATCGTAAGGATTCATCTGCAAAATGGATACAATCCAGAATTGCTTTTTCTGCCTCGGAATTGTCAAAACAAGCCAATGCAAAACAGGCAGCAATTCGAGTTTCGGGCTGAGCATCATTTAGCAGGGAAATTAAGTTGGGAATTGTTTTGGTATCTTGTAAGGCACCACATCCCAGGGCAGCCAGGGATCGCATAGTTGAAGATGTATTATCAATTAATTGCTTGAATAGTATCGTCAGCGTTGAATCGTTGGAGGATGCACAACCGGCTAATATGCGCACTCGTAGTGAATCTGGAAGCATTTCATTTTGAAGAAAAGAAATTCCTTTTTTCAGTACCAGCGATCGAGCCGGATGATTGGATGGTGTATCCTTAATCCAACGCAAGCTATTAAGAAGATTGGTATAGAATGGCGATTCATCTCTTTGCAGGTAATTTTCCAGCCAATTCTCTGGATGAAAAATGGTTAGGTAATGATAATACTCTTCTTCAATGGATGAGTGCATCCGTTGCGGGGGTGAGATTTGACTGGCTTTCGCTTGATAGCCTGCAAGGTAACCCACCCATATCGGGGAGGAAAATCTGAGCCGATCTCCCTGATGTTCGGTTAGAATACTGGCATCGAGCAGAATGGATAATATTCGGCCACCAGATGTTACAGCCTTTGCTCCTATTTCTTTTTGTAAAGAGGGTGAATTTGTAGTTTTTTCTTCATCCATCAGTCTGGTCTCTTCTTCGTGTTCGAGCCGAAAGCCAGATAATAATTTTTCGGCATCCGAATAATCCAAACTTGAGGATTGTTCCTGAATCATTTGATTTGCAATGACGCTCATTGCCGCAAGGGGGACTCGGTAGTGAGTCGCTCGGTTAAGAAATGCTGTTATGGCAGCATATTCTTCCACTCCTTGCAGGTCGCCCGTGAATGCTCCCCACACCTTAATTGTCCATTGGAAGGGTGTGTAGAATAGTGGATCATAACCAAGCCAATTTGTAACCAGCAGATTGTCTAAAATTTCCAGATTTTGTTGTTGGGAAGCAGTAGCTCCAATAAGATTGTTCCATAAAACTCCCCAGCGATTAATAAAACTGGTTAATTCATCTTTTGTCCAGCCTGCTATTACAAAAGGTTCAAAGCCGATTAGATTCAATCCGTCTATGTATTGATTGCTTGCAGAAACAACCAGTCGAATAGATGGGTATTGAGAGACCAGATCGTTTAAGTATGACTTTATAGATAGAAATTGTTCCTTGTTTAATTCATCCAGACCATCGAAAATACAAATTACTCTACCCTCCTGAAAGACGCTACGAATGAAACCGGGGATCTGAGGTAGAGAAGTAACGGGTGCGGTTGAAGAAAGTGCTTTGATAACAGGTTCTATTAAATCTTTTTTGTTGATGTTATGATATTCGAGATCGAGGATGTGAAGATAGATTGGAAAATAATCCCCCCAGCTGGCTGCTTTTGGGTCTTGGCGGGCAATAAGAGAGGTCAGATAGGCTAGCGCAGTTGATTTACCTGAACCTGCATTGCCAAGCAGCGCCAGATGACTGCCTCCCTGAAGGGCTTCAAACAGAGTCAAACGTGGCCAACCGAATCGCGTAGCAAAATCTGGAAATTCTGGCAAAAAAGGGAGAATACGAGAAACATATCGTTCGACGGAGATGGGAGTTTGTGGATCAATTGCGGGAGGTGGTGCCAGTAAGTGAGGTTCGACCACAATTTCGTCCAGAGAAAATAAAGAAGCGCTCAGATGGTTTCGTTGAGCCCGACGAAGAGCATCCTGCCGGAGTGCACTTTCGACCCCCGACATCCTTTTCTTTCGATTGGCTTCAATAAGTTGCTGGATGGTCTGTCGGATGAATGGTAGACCTTTCCATAACCGGTTGATTAACAGCCAAAAAAGTGTACCGCCGATGAAGCCCAACCAAAAAGAAAGGCGATCCAGTGCGAAGTTATCAAAACCAAACATAATGGTTTACCCTGCGTAGATAATTCTGCCGCATGAAGGGCAGTAAAAAATGGTTGAGGGAGATCGGGCAGACTGGCATTGGGCAGGGGTTAAACCTGCGCCACAAGCGCTGCAAGATGAATCTTCGACTGACGCCACAGCAATGCCTTGTTTTTTCTCGCGTAGCTTTTCATATTCGGCAAGTAAATTGGGTGAAACCTGAGAAAGGATCGCCTGTTTTTCGATCAACAACCTTTGTTGATCGTTTTCAAGGCGGCTTTTTTCGCCGATCAATCCAGCGTGGCTTTGAGCAACTTCGGCTTCCACCTGTAACAGCACTTTTTGAAGCTGGTCTTGTTCACTTTTTGCCTCTTCCAATCGAATCATGATTTCAAGTTGCTGATCTTCCAAGTTGGCAATACTGCGTTTCAGGGAAGCCACCTCGCTTTGTAAATCTTGTAATTCTTTCGGAACCTTAATTCTTCCGGAATACAGGTTAGATTCACTCTGTTCCAGTTTTAACCGACGGGAGTTGACTTCATGTTCAATTTTTTTCAACTCCTGTTGGATTTGTTTAAGTCTTTCTGCAGCCTGATGGTGCTGTTCTTGAGTGATTTTTAGGCGGATGTCGTTTTCAATCTCTTGCAAGATTGAATTGATGCGTTGCTGAATTTGATCCAGCCTGGAATCCACTTTTTGAAGTTGAAATAAATGGAAGGATTGACTCATAAGCCTGTTGGGGATGCTGGTGTTAATTGTAGTCATTCATAATGAATTGCAGAGACTTTTCTTCTCAAGTATACTTCAAATCAAGTTCCCCTATGTCTCAAAAGTCGTTGCGATTTATCATCCTTTTTGCTGTAATTTTAAGCGGGCTGCCGTTTCTGGCAGGTTCGCTTTTCCAAAACGATGATTATCTCTACACTGGTTTGTTGTTAAATCCGATAGACGGATTCAGTTACCTGGCGAAAATGCAAATCGGCATGCGCGGGGAGTGGCAGTTTCACCTGCCTTACACTGCCAATGAAGGACACGGGGCATTCCTGTTCATGTTTTATATCCTGCTCGGACATATCGCAAGGATTTTTTCAATTGAACCGATCATAGTATTTCATCTCGCCCGTCTGGCAGCAGGATTCGTTTTATGTTGGGGAATTGTGTCATTTCTTCGGTCAATTCGGGTCAAGTGGATTGAAATTACGTTAAACTATCTCTTGTTGATGATTCTATTCGGTTCGGGAATGGGGTGGTTGGCAGGTCCATTGGGCGTTTTTACAATGGACTTCTGGGTTGCCGAAGCCTATCCCTTTTTGAGTATGTTGGCCAATCCACATTTTCCATTGGGGATTGGATTATTGTTGTTTTTTTTCTCGGGAATACAAAACAGCCGAGGGATTAAGTGGTTTGACCCGTTTTTGGGAGTAATCCTTGCGATTGTAATGCCATTTGGCGTCGTGGTGGGTGTAGCGGTAAGTGCGGTCTTTAATTTGCTAAGATTGATCCAGCGTGAGGAAATCTTCTGGAAGTTGCCTGTGGCTTATGGGTTGCCTGCTGGGTTGATGTTGATTTATCAATACATTGCAATTTTATCCGATCCTTTATTGAGGGAGTGGAATGCACAAAATCAAACACCCACACCATCGCCTTTTGTATTTCTTATTTCATTTGCCCCGCTGATTTTTTTTGCTCTGATTGGATTCGGATTCTGGTTGATACGGGATCGTAATTCAAATCTAACCTTAAGCGCGGCCTGGTTATTGGGCGGGATTGTTTTGGCTTATATTCCATTTGCCCTTCAAAGGCGATTTTTATTGGGGTTCTTTATTCCTGTTGGAGTATTTGCCTTGCTCGGTCTGGGCAGGATTGCCGGGGAACAGGCAAATAAATTTCTGAGATGGTTCTGGCTGATTTTCCCGCTTACTTTCCTTACAAACCTTTTTTTCTTATTAGGTGCTTTTCAGGCATTTTCTCAGCATCAGTATCCTTTATACCTGACCAAAAATGATCAAGCGATGTTGGAATGGATGCAACGAGAGGTTTGTCCTACAAAAGCTGTCTTTCTGACACCTGCCGAATTTGGACTCCTCATTCCGGCTTATACCGATTGCCGGGTAGTCTATGGTCATCCTTTTGAAACGGTGAATGCGAAAAAAATCGAGACCTGGCTTGCAGAATTTTACGGCGGCAAAATCAATTTGGAAGAATTGAACCGGTTTATCATTCAATATCAGGTGGATTATATTGTTTGGGATCAAAGTAGTTCCACCCAAACTCCAAATATGATCGAAGACATGCCTGTTATCTATCAAAATAATCAATACCTCATCCTTCGAGCAAGGGGTAATTCTTGATGCTTAGTAAGTGGCGGTGGTTGGTTTTGCTCCTTCCCCTATTACCCTGGTTAATTGTTTCCGTGAATTTTTTCTTTCCGAGATATTCGGAATTTTCAGATATGACTATAACACACCTGCCAAATGCTCTTTATCTGCTGCAAAGCATCCGGGATTACGGAACAATTCCATATTGGTCTGATTTGATTTTCAGCGGTTATCCATTCGCGGCCAATCCCTTAGCGGGTTTGTGGTATCCTCCAGCCTGGTTAGCATATCTTCTTCCTTTGCCTTTCGGTTTTAATGTGATGGTGATTCTTCACCTGCTATGGGGGGCGGTTGGTTTGGAACGTTTTCTGAATAATTTCAAACTGCGAAAAGAAGCCAGTTTGCTGGGAGCATTAGCTTTTTTGTTAATGCCTAAAATGTTTGCTCATTTTGCAGCCGGGCATATCACGCTGATTTATGCAATCTGCTGGACGCCATGGCTATTATTCAATCACACTGCAAATCAGCAAAAATCCCGCTGGCTTATCTCTGCGGCTATACTGGGGCTGATTATGCTTGCAGACGTGCGCTGGTTGGCTTACGCAGTAATTTTTTGGGGTGGATGGGTGGTATATACGTTGTTTGAACAGGTAAAAAGTGCTACTTTCAAAAGGCAAATCAAGAAAGTCTTTGAAATTCCACTGGTGCTGGTTACAGCCCTTCTACTGGCAGCCGTTTTGTTGTTGCCATTGATTGAATATACCCGACTTTCCACGCGATCTCTTATGAATCAAAGTGATATTGCGGTGTATTCATTACCCCTTGAAGAGATATTAGGTTTGTGGATACCGGACTTTGGTGGTTTCGCAGAGTGGATCCTGTACCCCGGTTCTGTTGTTTTTTGCCTTGCAATTTACTCAATATCCATCCCTGGCGTTCGTAAGAAAACCGTATACTGGTGGCTGGCGATTCTTCTCAGCCTACTGCTTTCCTTTGGTAAATCGTTACCCTTCTTTTCAATCCTGTCAAATTTACCCGGTCTAGATTTATTGCGAGTACCTACTCGTTTTTACTTTTTAGGTGGAATGGGATTTGCCGTCCTGGCGGCATGGGGTCTCAATGACTTGCTCGAAAGAGAGAATCTGTTTCGACCTGATCCGGTCTTTTTTATGACACCTTTTGCTGCCTTTTCGGTTTTCTTTGGAATGGGGTTCCTTGTAATGGGGCAGAAAATACCTCCTAACTTAATCTGGGGATTTTTTAACCTGTTGAGCGTTATTCTTCTAATTGCTTTGTTGGAGCGAAATAGAAACTTGATCGTTCAGGGCATAAAAATATTGGTCTTGCTCATAATTGTGGATTTATCGTTGGTTAATCAACAAAGCATTCAAATAAGAAACAGGGTGGAGGTTTTTTCCGAAAATCAGTCGGTGGTTGAATTCTTGAAATCGCATCCTGGGGAATTTAGAATTTACACACCTTCTTACAGTATTCCTCAACACATTGCGGCATTCCAAAATATCAAAATGGTCAACGGTGCCGATCCCTTGATCCTGAACTCCTACCAGGAATTTTTTATCCGGGCAAGTGGCGTATCTCTTGATCGTTATAGCGTGACACTCCCGCCTTACCCGAATGATGATCCAAAAACGGACAATCGAAATTACACACCTGATCTGGAATTAATGAGCCTGCTTGGGGTACGATTTATTGTGTCGGAGTTTGAAATTCCGACATTACAAAACCATCAAGTTGCTCAGTTTTCAGAAAGCCGGGTGTATGATAATCCCTATTTCTTTGGATTGGGATGGGTAGAGCGTGAAGGGCAAAGGCTGCCCATAAATCAGCTCAAAATTCAGCCGAACAGGCTTGAAATAACTGCCCAAGGGCCGGGCAGGATGTTCATTTCTCAAGTTATTTATCCCGGCTGGATAGCAGTAATGGATGGTCAACCGATATCATTCACTTTGAAGGAAAATCTATTCCCCATTATTAATTTGCCTGATGGAGAACACACCATACAATTAGAATTCAACCCGAGGCTGGTATATATTGGAATAGGAATAAGTGTTTTGGCATGGTTTAGTTTAATTATTTATTTTTTCTGTAAGTGTTTCCATGAGAAAAGGCGAAAGGATTAACCTCTTTTTATTTTGGTTAATAACAACCACAATTACATCTCTACCCTATATTGTTGGTTGGCTTACTTCTAATGGCAATTTTGATTTCACAGGATTACTAATTGGTGTAGAAGATGGAAATTCATATTTAGCAAAAATGTTGGCCGGTGCTAAGGGAGCATGGTTATTTAAGACACCTTATACTGCTTTTCCGCAACAAGGGTTTTTAGCATTCCTCCCATATCTTCTGTTAGGAAAATTATCAGGTCCGGATGGAGATTATCAAACAAGAATTATTCTTTTCCATTTGTTTCGCATCATGGGGGTTGGTTTTTGTAGTTATTCAATTTATAGGTTTATCGGAATATTTACTCAAGAGGAACGAAGCCGAATATTTGCATTGATTTTATCTGTGTTAGGAGGGGGATTCGGATTTTTGTATTTTTTGGGTTTCAAGGAATTGTGGTCATATCTGCCATTAGAATTTTATTCTCCTGAGACCTTTGGTTTTTTATCTTTCCTTTCAATTCCTTATTTGATTTGGGCAAGGGGTTTCTTGTTTTTAGGTTTAGCAAAATATTTAGAAAATAGATCAAACAATTTTCTGAAAGAAGGTTTAATCATTGGGATTTTGTGGAATCTACTCGCTTTAATGCAACCCCTTACTGTACCAATTGGTTGGTTAATTCTCACAGTTTATTGTCTGATTGAACTAATCTTAGCCAAATGGAGAGGAAATATAGATATCAGAAAGTCTTTATTTGCTGACTTAATGAAGTTGATCGTGATCGTTTTGATTTCTTCTCCTCTTGTAATTTATACTTTCTTTGCCTTTCAAATTGATCCATTTTTGAAATTGTGGCAATCTCAAAATATCATCCTTTCTCCATCGTTTATTGAGTATATGCTGGCTTATGGTTTACTGATTCCATTTGCTTTTCTCGGTATGCTCAATAACAGAAGACGTTCAGAATTTCGTTTCTTGATCGTATGGGTTTGTATTCTCCCATTACTCATTTACACTCCCTATCAATTACAGAGACGCTTAGCTGAGGGAGGGATTGTTGTATTAAGTATCCTTGCAATAGATGGTTTATCCAGAGTTCGAGACAGGATCGGTAAATTTGAAATTTTCTGGTACTCAATGAATTTTATTACCACTTTTATCCTTTTATCAGGATTGATGATTGCAATTTTTTCAAAGGCATTTCCACTTTACTTGGATAAGGAAGATGTTCAATTATTTCAAAATGTACGAAAATTAATACCAGACCAGTCGGTTGTTCTTGCAGATTGGGAAATTTCAACGTTACTTCCAGCGCATGCTCCAGTTCGGGTGATCATAGGACACGGTCCGGAGAGTATTCGAGCGAAACAGATTAAAGATCAACTAGATTTCCTTTACATTCAAGGTGACATGTTTGAATTCTATACCTTCTTGATAGATGAAGAAGTGGACTATTGGATTATTCGGAAATCGAAAATTCCTGAGTTTATGAAAGTCGGTTCAAATAATGTGGAGTTTCTCCATGAAATTGCTCAAAACAATAAATACATCATATATAAGGTCAATCCACTGGTTATGAAGTAAGGTATGTATCGAATGAGATTCTTACCACAAAGGATAAATCACATTATTGTATTTGTTTTTTTTGCTCCGTTTGCTCTTTATTTAATTCCCTTGCTTGAGGGTAAGGTGATTTTCTGGGGGACTGCGGGATTGCAATTTATCCCGTGGCGGGCTTATGGGTTTGCATTAATAAGCCAGGGTGTTTTTCCCTTTTGGAATCCCCTTAATGGAATGGGAGCGCCCCTGTTTGCCAATTATCAAACTGCTTTTCTATATCCTCTCTCATGGATTTTATACCCGTTTTATTTATTTGGAGGAACGCCAGCGTTGGCATGGGGATTTACATTATTGGTGCCGGTTCATTTGGGCATTGCCGGAATAGGTATGGCTTTATTTCTTAGAAAAATCGGTGTCAACCCGCGTGGGCAGATAATAGGTGCATTGGCTTTCAGTCTTTGCGGCTATTTTGTTGCGCGTGCCTCCTTTTTCAGTATGATTTGGGCAGGTGTCTGGTTGCCCTGGTTGCTTTTGGCAATAGAAGGAGTGGTAAGTTCCGAACAATTCCTTCAAAAATGGCGATGGATGATTGGGATTGGGCTAATAGGCGTCAATCAATTATTGGCGGGGCATGCCCAATTGACCTGGTATTCATTTGTTTTTTCTGGATTATGGGTAATACTTCGTGTAGCCAAATTTCGAAATTGGAAAGTTAAACTTGAAAACGCAACTTTAATATTTATGGGATTCGTGTTGGCATTTTTGTTGGCAAGCGTTCAACTGGTTCCAACTTTAGAGTATTTATCCCAATCGCAGCGTTCAAGTGCTGTGAATTATGAATATGCCGTAAATTATTCCCTGTGGCCGTGGCGTCTGCTTGGTTTCTTTTTACCAGATTTATTTGGAAATCCCGGAACCGGAAACTATTGGGGATTTGGGGCTTATTGGGAGGATGCAATTTACATTGGCCTGCTCCCGGTATTATTGGCTCTGAATTCCATCATTTCACATTTCCGTGTAAAACCAACCACTGATTTTGAATTTGAAAAACGAAGGTTGGTGGTGTTTTTATGGGCGGTGATTATAGTTGTATTAATCTTGAGTTTAGGAAAAAACACTCCGGTATTTCCGTGGCTTTATCACAATATTCCAACATTTGATATGTTTCAAGCCCCAACCCGCTGGATGTTTTTAGCCGTTTTTGCATTGGCGATACTGGCTGGTCTTGAAGCCCATTCGTGGTGTTATCCATCGGCTGCGGGTATCAAGAGATTTCGATTAATGATTGCTGCAAGTATTGCAATTGGAGTAGGGGCGGTTGCTGCCGGTTTCTTGCTGCCGCAAATTGAAAAGACTTTTATTCGCTCTTTTCTCACCTTTGGAGCCTTATTGTTTTTGTTTTCTGTCTTAGCGCTTTACACTCCTAGGGATGGCGCACCCACCTTTAGAAAACAAACCTTATGGAATAGTTTGGTAGTTGGGATTGTGATGGTGGATTTATGGCTGGCAGGTGCTTTCACCAATCCATTTATTGATGCGCAATTCTTTGAGGATCCTTCACCTTCTTCTAAATCCTTGGAGAGATTTGAGCGGACATATATACCATCTTCAGTAGAAAACCGCTTGAAATTTGAAAAATACTTAATTTTTCGTGATTTTAATGCCAACTTGAATTGGGATGAAGTTAAGTTACTTCCCTTGCCAAATATCAATATGTTGGCTGGTATCCCAATGGTAAACAATTTTGACCCGCTGGTGCCCTCTCGCTTTGACCAATGGATGAATTGGATGGACAACCTTTCCTATGAAGAGTTAAAAGGTTACCTTGAAAGAAACGCAGTGGGGAATATTATTGTACTGAGGGAAAATCTTGATTGGGGTATTGTAACTCTAAATCCTCGCGCGAGAATCTCGTGGAGTGGATGCCAAAGGGTGGATAATTTTAATGAAGATATTCAAAAGTTAATGGTTCTACAACCGTTGGTATATTCGAATAGCGGGGAGTGTATAATTGTTGAGGCAGAAGATCAATGTAATGTAAAACCTGAAATTATAGAAAAAAGTGCTACGATTGAGGTTCAACGTGATGAGGTTAATTTGATCGAAGTCGCTGTAAACGCCGTTTCCACCGGCTGGGTACGCATTGCAGACAGCTGGTATCCGGGATGGAAGGCTACCATTGATGGACATCGTGCTTCGGTTGAACGCGTTGATTATCTTTTTAAAGGCGTATGTGTACCGGCAGGGAAGCACACATTAATTCTTCAATATCAACCAACTGCGTTTCCTCACGTTGTTTGGATCAGTTTGGGGACATTGCTGTTTTGCTTGGTCTCCTTGGTATTTCCAATTAAGGTGAGAGAAATGCAGTCAGTCCAGAGGAGTCATAAATGAATCACAATATTGAAAAGGTCCAATCCTTTTCCACTCGGGTATTGGAAAATCTTGAAAAAGTGATTGTGGGTAAAACCCACACCCTTGAGTTGGTCATAATCAGCTTGCTTTGTCAGGGACATCTTTTGATTGACGATGTCCCCGGTGTTGGAAAAACGATTTTAGCCCGAAGTTTGGCAAAGAGTTTGGGAGTAAAGTTCAGCCGTATTCAGTTTACCCCGGATATGCTCCCAAGCGATGTTACCGGTGTGTCTATCTTTAACCAGATCACCCGCGAGTTTGAATTTCGGCCGGGCCCGATTATGGCGCAAATTGTCCTTGCGGATGAAATTAACCGTGCCACTCCGAAAACGCAATCCGCATTACTGGAGGCTATGGAGGAGCGTCAGGTTACTGTTGATGGAGTTACCTATCCATTACCGGTTCCCTTTCTGGTATTGGCCACTCAAAATCCAATTGAATATGAAGGTACATTCCCTTTACCAGAAGCACAATTAGACCGATTTTTAATGCGGATTAAGGTTGGCTATCCCTCGCTAAGTGATGAGATGAAAATTCTTGAGCTGCAACAATTGCGTCATCCAATTGAGGAATTGGAAGCCGTTGTTGAAGTTGATGAGTTGTTGGAGGTTCAGCAGATTGTACGAACGGTTTATGTATCCCGCTCTCTGCGGCAGTACATTGTGGAATTGACCCGAGCCACGCGTGAAAATCAGGATGTTTACCTTGGCTCAAGCCCAAGAGGCAGTTTGGGTTTGTTTCGCGCAGGTCAGGCGAGAGCTGCTATTCATGGAAGAGACTATGTATTACCAGACGATATAAAGGTTTTGGCAGAAAACATCCTTTCTCATCGAATGGTCATTCAGCCTTCTGCAAGATTGAGGAACTTAAGTGCTGATCAAATCGTTCACGAACTGATCACATTAGTGCCAGTTCCAGGTGGAGATCTTGCTTTCCAGCCAACCAAGGCATGAAAATCCGTCCGCCTTTTTTAGTGTTTATCATCCTGCTCGGCGGGGCTTTTGTTGGGGCTTATCTGACCCAGCATCCAACCGTTTTTGTGTACTATCGAATTATCTACCTTTTACTTACTTTGATAACAATTTCTTTTTTATGGGCAGTACTGGCTTTACGGGGGTTGAGCGTGACACGAGGTGCGCGCGTACTCAGGCTGCCAGTAGGGCAAATTTTTGAGGAAAGATTTGAAGTTCGCAATGAGTCATGGTACGGTCGCTTATGGATTGAGGTTAAAGACTTATCTCCCTTGCCTGGAAAACAGGGTTCCAGAGTAATATCGGGAATTGGCTCCAGGCAAAGCCGTTCCTATTTTTCCAGAACATTGCTGATCCAGAGAGGGGCATTTCGATTAGGACCGACGATCCTGATTTCAGGAGATCCTTTTGGATTTTTTGGAGTGAATAAAGTCATCCCATCAGAAAAAACTCTTTTAGTTTTTCCGTACATGGTGAATTTACAAAAGTTTCCTGAACCAGGGGGAGAATTACCCGGTGGACGGGCTTTGAGGCGGAAGAGCTTGGAAGTCACTCCTTATGCGGCTGGTGTCAGAGAATATGCCCCCGGCGATCCTTTGAACAGAATCCATTGGAAAACAACCGCACGGAAGGATCGTTTGATGGTGAAAGAGTTTGAGCAGGATCCTCAGGCAGATGTTTGGATTTTGTTAGATGCCCAGGCTGACACTCATTCAGCACTTGCCGACACCCAACGAATTGATAAAAGCAATCATTTCTGGGTAATTCCTCAAAAACTGATCATCCCTTTACCTCCAAATTCATTTGAATATGGGGTTTCCTGCGCGGCTTCAATTGCAGATTACTACCTGAGGAGGGGCCGATCGGTAGGATTTGCCTGTGCTGCCCAGACCATGAGTGTTTTACCTGCCGAGAAAGGTATCCGGCAAATGGGTAAATTGCTGGAGACGCTTGCATTTCTTCAACCGGAGGGAATTCTACCCCTAACCGGTCTCATTGAAGGTCAGGCAACACAAATTCCCAAGGGGAGTACCGTCGTTCTAATTACGGCCAATTGCTCCGAAATCCTGCAATTGGCTATTGAGATCCTTTTGCGCAAGGATTTAAGACCAGTAGTCATAGGGATAGACCCGGTAAGTTTTGGGTCACATGCCAATGAATGTGGAGTTTTCGAGAGGTTGAGAGTCTTCGGAATCCCCACCCGCATCATCCGAAATGGTGATGATCTTCAAAAAGTCCTGGAAAATGATCGTTTATAAAAGACTTACTAAAAAGACTTACTATTTTTCTGCTGGTTTGGGAGCCTGGACGATCACAGGACCAACCTCGCTTTCCAAAGTTTTATGAGTGCCATCGCAAAAGGGAAATTCTTTTGACTGAAAGCAACGGCAAAGAGCAACACTTTCGCCTGCTTCTAACTTAACCGTAGTGCGTTTATGTCCATTGCGCAATTCGGTATTGTGTTCTGCCATTGTTTTCCTCCGTATTATTTTTGTTGATGTCCTTTCTCTGCTGAAGGATCCTCCCGCAGCAATTCGATGGCATGGGGCAGAACCGGTAAAACATATTCGAGGTTTTCTACTGCCCCTTTAGGACTACCGGGTAAATTGATGATCAGGGTTTTTTTACGAATGCCGGCTTGCTGACGGGAGAGCATGGCATGGGGTGTGATTTTCATACTATATCCCCTCATTGCTTCAGCAATGCCGGGTGCGGTTTTATCTAAAACTGCCAAGGTAGCTTCGGGGGTCACATCGCGAGGAGCAAAACCTGTTCCACCAGTTGTTAGAATTAAGTCAAAATTACCAGAGTCGCACCATTTGATCAGGTAAGACTTGATTTCATCAAATTCATCGGGAATAATCGCAGTAGAGATGACATGGAAACCAGCGTCCGTGACCCTCTCAATAAGAGCCGGTCCGGAGAGGTCTTCACGTTCGCCGCGGTAACTTCGGTCAGAAATGGTGATAATACCAACCCGGATCATCTTTCTCCATCATCCACACCGGTGAGTTTGCGCCATTGGCCGTGAATTCCATCCTCAGTGACTCCAAAGAAGTAGCGATACCCCTGAGGTGTCCGAAGGATGAGATCAAAGCGGGTGATGTTTCCCTGCTTGTGCTTCCTCAATAATCCATAATCCCCCAACCACTTAATTTTCGCGGGTTCAAAGGTCTTAACGGTTTCACTGTAACGATCAATTGCATAGTGCCAGAGCTTGCGTGCTGATGCGCGGGTAACATTCTTGACTACGTTACCGTTGCGAAGGTCGCGCATCGTAAAGTAAAGTTTACCCTGCCGTTCTTCAGGCGGCAGAACCTCAACTCCGGTGCGGGGCTCTACCCCCAACTCTCCGCGGATAGTTTCTGGGGATTGGATGGAAACGGTTGAGTTAATATCATTGGATGCAGGTTGAATTGCGGTTTTGTTGCGTAATACGAGGTTGACGATTTCATCTCTGACTGCCAATCCTGTATCGGCCTCATCCCGAATATAGATTTTATTGTCATCCACTGCATAAGGTGGTTCTTCGCCTCGTGGAATTAAAATCCGAATAATTTTCTTCCCTTTATAATCCAGGGCATCAATCGAACAGTGTAAAGGTGGGCTAATACGGTTGTTGATTTCTTTTTCCAGAGTATGGATGCTTTGTTCCACGTCCTGAATGCCTGCCGGTGGTTTTTTAGGGTCTGCGCTGATTCCAATATAAAGCGTTCCGCCATTTGTATTAGCGAATGCGCACACATCCGCTAAAATTGCATATAACTTACCCCCTCGCACGGTCATGCTTTCGTGGAAGTCCTGAATGATATTCGGGCCTTGTTCCTGAGCATTTTGAACGAAATCAAACCGTGTTTCCTCTTTATGTTGGTGGGGGCGCGTACGAGAAAAATCGTTGCTTTTGAAGAGGTCCAACAGTGCTTCAAATGTACACTCTGGCAAAAGGACATCGGTTGCTCTTTCGCCAACCCCCAAATTTTTTTTCCGAGTTGGGTCAGAGGTAAGACGATGAGCATCAGAACCCTGAATGCAGTGCATTCGGCGTGGATATTCTGGTTTCGTACCGTTGAAAAAGGCCGCGGTTGTGCGTGGTCCTTTTTGTTCAAGGTCGGTTACTTCAAGGGCGTGAAGGTTAGGGTCTTGAGTGAATGCGATTTTGGTTTGCCCGCCAAAGTTGAACCCCCGCATGGCCACCCCATTGCTCGAATTGGCATGGGCTGCAATCACCAAACCTCCACTTTCGTTGATTACTCGATAGACCGTGAGAACATCCTCCGTGGCACCTACGGTTTGAGAACCTTCATCAATTTGATCTGGTGGAATATTAAGCGTAAGAAGCAAATGTTCCAGTTCTCGAATGGACTTATCCGGCGGGAAAATGCAAAGAATGTGAAATCCGAATGTGGCTGTAAATTCAAAACCGGGTAATACCTGGATTTTTGCCAGTAAGCGGTGATATTCTTCTAGCCGCTGTTTTTCGGCGGGCAGGAGCCGCCCCAACTTGTCGAGGAATTCAAGTGAGCGGATTTCCTCTACCATCTTGCGATAGCCAGCAACGGTATTATGATCGGTGATCGCGATCATATCCAAGCCGCGGGCTTCAGCTTTTTGTAAAATATCCAAGAAAGATACTTCGGGTTGTTGATAATCACTCGAAGCAGGGGTGTGAATGTGAAGATCAACGGTAAACCATTGAGAGTTATTTAGGGATTGTTTTTTAGCCAAACATATTCTCCTGTTTGGAAAAAGATTAAGAGGAGGATTTTAATTTTTGAATCAAGTCTGCTGGCATATAAGGCTTGAGTAAAAATTCATCTGCACCAGCAATCAGGCATTCTTGTTTTCGGTCTTCACCTGAGGTCATGATTACGCGGAACTTTCTGTGTTGAGCACCACCCTGGTGAATACGTCTCAGTATCGTCAATCCATCGGTGTTTTTAAGGTTTATATCCATCAATACGATATCAGCGTCGGATTTATGGATTTGAGAAACCAGGTCGTCTTCATTGTTGACTTCTAAAACATTTACCTGAAATTTCTCAATTTCGAGTAAGGTTTTCAACAAGGAACGCATCGAGAGATCGTCTTCAATGATCAGTACTTTTGTCATGGATCTGTCTTTCTTTAAATTTGGGCAGGCTGCTCAATTTTTTGTTCTAGAGCATGTTCCAAAACTTCATCTACTCTCTCAACAAGAATAAACTGGATGGCGTTATGCACTTCTTCGGGCAGGTCTTCTAAATCTGCCTCATTACCTTTGGGGAGGATGATGGTCTTTAAACCAGCGCGGTGGGCAGCGAGCACTTTTTCTTTTATGCCTCCAACCGGTAACACCTGTCCGCGGAGCGTAATTTCACCCGTCATGCCAACATCTGAACGAACTAATCTACCGGTAAGCAAAGATACAAGGGCGGTAGCCATAGTAACCCCTGCTGAGGGGCCATCTTTTGGTTGTGCACCGGCTGGAATGTGAAGGTGAATGTCGGATTTTTCGAAAATATTTGGATCAATACCCAATTGAACGGCTCGCGATCGTACATATGAAAGGGCAGCCTGAGCCGATTCCTGCATGACTTTTCCTACTGAACCGGTTGTAATGAAACCTTTGCTACCCGGCATAATGGTAGCTTCAATAAACAACACATCTCCACCAACCGGTGTCCACGCCAGACCTGTCGCCACACCCGGGACTTCAGTGCGACGTTGAATTTCCTCAGTGCCCAGGTATTTGGGACGACCCAGTAACTCGCGTACGGTATTTTCATCCACAACCTGCCGTGTGATTTTCCCTTCGGTGATTTTTGTGGCTATCTTGCGGCAAATTGAGCCGATTTCCCGTTCCAGGTTGCGTACCCCGGCTTCACGGGTGTAATGTCGGATGATGGTCATCAGTGCTTTGGGCGTAAATTCGATTTCGTCTTGGCGAAGGCTGTTTTCCTTTAGCTGGCGAGGGATGAGGTAACGTTTTGCGATTTCGAATTTTTCGCTATCGGTGTAACCGGAAAGTTGATTAATCTCCATGCGGTCGATCAATGGGCCAGGAATGGTTTCAATCTGAT
>FWPV01005805.1_pt1 | contig 24292 bp, 21 predicted proteins | sample 2228371 | NCBI WGS metagenome assembly FWPV01 (sample SAMEA103939776, study PRJEB20133) | metagenome | reverse complement strand
TTTTTACAATTCATTTTAAAAAACCTTTTACAAACCCGCATGGTAGCGAAGTTTCCTGAGCTTTTTAGCCTCCCGTTTTTTTCATTACGCCGCATTTGTCATATTCAGATGATATAGAAAAAGAGAAAATTGAACAATATATGAAAAAAACTAAAGAAATAAATGCTTTGTATCCTTTTTGTAAGGTATTTGGAAATAACAAACAATGGAAAGAAAAAATCAAAAGTTTAAGTTTTGATGAAAGCACTCAAACAATATGATTTAGTCATAGATAGAAATATTAGGAACTATTTTTTAGTAGAGAATATTTTTTGCATTTTGTTAGCGATATACTTTCCGATGTTACTAAAAGTAATTTAAGAGAGTAGGAAAAGGTAGGCGGCTAAAGTTTTGTTAATTCTATTACGATATAGTTAACGATGTGAGTTGCACTATAAAAGTGTATATTATGTGGTATGATTCCACACTATTTATGGAGGTGTCAGATGAGCGAAAGAGTTAGAGCTTTCATTTTCGGCCTTACCCATTCTTTTATTCCTGTTGATTATTCGAATACCTATCAATTAGGTGAAGTATCAAAGCGTATTAGTAAAAAACATGAGCCTAATCGGAGAATGACACGTGGGAAAATTGAGCAGATCAAAGCCGAAGCAAAACATTCAAACTACATCGAACAAGCCTACTGATTCACAACAGCCTACAGTTCATTTAAATCAACAAAACAATGTTTATCATATGGGTGCATCAGAGATTGATGCACTCCGTCGAATGAATGATGATTACCCTGAATTTGCAAAACAATTGATTGATTTAAGACAACAAGAATTGGACATGCAAAAAAGTATTATCAGTATTGAGCAAGAAGAGCAAAATATGCGGAAGAAAGAAGCTCCTTTTATCCGTGCGTATGCTTTTTCTGGTCAATTAATGACATATTCTTTAACTGTAAGTAGTTTGATCGCAAGTATTTATTTTGCTTACCATGATAATAATCTTGCCGCAGGAATATTTGCCGCTGCAATTTCAGCAATTACATCAGCTCAATTTTTAGGTAAAAAACAGTCAAATAAGAACAAAGAAGATGATGAGTAAAGTTATATTGTAAGTGCAAAAAAGTTACATTATACTTACTTTTTGAAGCACTAAAATCTTCTATTTCGATCAAGACGATTGGAAGCGTAAAAAGTGGTAAAATACCCTATAAGCAATAGTTTATAGGGGTATTTTTAGGGGTATACTTTTTGATAAAGTCAAATAAAACCCTAAAATAAGGCTGTAGTGGTAGTCCCCCCCGCCACCATCTTTTAAATTAATCCTCTTTAAATTCATTCAAAAAAACCTTTAAAACTCCACAAAATAGCCACTTTTTCAGCTTTTTATCCTCTAATGTCCGTTAAGCTATTTCATGATTATATTCGAGGTCATAGGGGTTAGGCATCACAATCCAAAAAGTGCTATAATTTTTATAGTGAAATATTAAAAAAGGGGTAACAATGACAATGACCATTACAGTTAAAGATAGCTTTGCCGATCAAGTCATGGCGTTTTTGAAAACGCTACCCAAAGATGCCGTAGAAGTCGAATCTTCACGTCCATGGTACGCCGATGAAGTCAAACGTCGTGTAGATGAGTACAAAAGCGGAAAGATGGAAGTGTATCCAGTCGATCAAGATTTTTGGGACAGAATGGATAAACGGATTGATGGGATGGATAGCCATTGAGGATTAGACGAAGCGGCCGTTTTGAGCATGAGTTAGGTGAGATCGTCGATTATATCGCCAAAGACAAAAAAAGTGCCGCCAAAGCATTTAATCGCAGTTTGCAATCCGCTATTGAAACATTAGCCGATCATCCGAATAAAGGGCGGCCAAATGATGATGGCTATCGCGAATTAGTCCATAAAGGTTACACCATCCCCTATCTAATCGACGAGGACGATATCCTAATTTTGGGTATCTTCAATCAGAATCAGTGGAGTAAGGAATAGGGGCAGCAAGCATTTTTAGGGATAACTTTTTAGTAAATCCTCTTTAAATCGCTTAAATGTGTGTAGAATGGTAGTCCCCCTGCCACCATCTTTCAAGTAAATCCCTATAACTACGAACTTTTAAGGCTTTAAGCTTCATTTTTACACCGTTTTTTGATAGTTCTCCAGTGTTTTGTGATTTCATTAAATAAATTTTCGTAATTTTCCGATTGTAGTAGTGTAATGAAATATTATTTTTTTATCAGAATACCAATGTGTCAATGGCAAATGAATAATGCAATTTTCAGAGTAGGGTATCCCTACAAAGGAAGAAAATGGAACGCCAGTCTATAACGAATCAATTTTTGCACGGTCAAGATCTGCTCGAACACTCTCCCGACGGTATTTTTATGATTGATCATAACCTTCAAATCAAGTATGCGAATTCCGCTTTTTGTCATCTGTTAGGCTATACGATGGAGGAATTGCTAGGGAGTACTATCCTCGATCATCTAGGTGATCTCTCGATTTTGACTACCTGTATGGAGACGGTTGCCAAAGAGGGGCGATGCGTCGATCAGGAGACAATTTTTCGGCGTAAAGACGGAAGTATCGTCCATATCTCTAAAAGTGTTCAGGCGATCTTCAATGATGCCGGTGATGTCATCAATACGGTTGTCTTTATCCGTGATATGAGTTCGCTACATGCGCTCAATACTCAGCTTTCACATTCCCAAAAACAGCTGCAGGAGTATGTCAGCAATCTCGAAGTGATCGTCGATGAGCGGACGAAAGAGCTTTCGGAGCAGCTTTATACCGATGTTCTGACCCGTTTGCCCAATCGGAGTAAACTGCTCGTCGATTTGACCGAAGGGCTACAGGGAAAGGTACTGATCCTTTTAAACATCGATGGGTTTAAGGAGATCAACTCTTACTTCGGGCAGGATGTCGGAGACGCTATTTTGGCTCAGGTGGCGGAAGAGTTGGTCGCTTTTTTAAACGAGCTGCAAATGGGGATCGTCTATAAACTTCCTTCCGATGAGTATGCGATTGTCATTCAGGAGAATTTAACACACACGAATGTCGAATCGATCGTAAAGTTGATCAGCAAACAGATCGGAAGCCGATCGTTTCGGACGAAACACGATCAGGAGATCAGTCTGGATGTAACCATCGGGATATCGATGCTCTCAGAAATGGAGGATACGGGAGAAGAGATCCTTTCGCTCGCCGATATGGCTCAAAAGCAGGCTAAAAAAGAGCGTAAACCTTACCTCTTTTATACTTCTGCCATGCAAATCAAAGAGGCGTATGAGTATAATCTTGGTTGGATCAAGCGGCTTAAAAAAGCGATAGATAACGATGCCATCATCCCTTATTTTCAGCCGATTGTCGATGCGGCGACCCGTAAAATCGTGAAATATGAGGCATTGGTCCGTATTCGGGAGGGGGATGAGATTATCCTTCCGGGTCATTTTTTGGAAATTGCGAAAAAAGTTAAACTTTATCCGCAGATCACCCAAAAGATGATTGAGAAAACGTTTGATCTTTTTGCGGGGCTGACACAAAGCGTGTCGATCAACTTATCGATCGAGGATATCGTCAATGAAGAGATGAATGCGTTTGTCCTCAAAAAAATACGCACCTGCGGGTTTGCCGAACGGATTATTTTTGAAATTACCGAATCGGAGGGGATCGGCAACTACGATCAGGTCAATACGTTCATTCAAGAGGTGAAGCGCTGCGGCGGAAAGATCGCACTTGATGATTTTGGAAGCGGCTATTCGAATTTTGTCTATGTGACTCAACTGAATGTCGATTTTATCAAAATAGACGGATCGATTATCCTGCAAATCGAGCATAACAAGTCAGCGCAGGTCATTGTCCAGACGATAGCCGATTTTGCTTCTAAACTGGGGATTCAGACGATAGCCGAATTTGTTTCGGATGAGCGGATCTTAAAATCGCTACAAGCGTATGCGATCGATGCGTATCAGGGATACTATTTTGGTATTCCTTCACCCGAAGTAAAGGGCTAAAGAAGCGGTTATACAATATATTAGTTAAGTCATGATACAAATGTGCTATTATTGAGTAAAGTAATAAATCGAGAGGACGGTGCGTGGATACCATACGGATAAAAGCGACGATCGTCGCGATCGCCATTGTTCTGGGGTTGGTCGGATATGTCGTTTACAACACCGTCGAAGATAAAAAACAGGATCTAAACACCAAGACGCAGGCACATCGAGAGCGTCTGCAAAATGCGTATGAGCTGACGATCATGAAGGCGGAGAAAAAGCTCAGCGATCTCTCCTTTCGGATGCTTACGGATCAAAAGGTGGTGAATGCCCTCGAAGTGAGCGATCGAGAAGCGTTATATCGTTTAGCGCTTCCGTATTTGAAAGAATCGCTGAAACGGGGTGAAGTGGATTTGGCAGGATTCATCCGAGCCGATGGAGTCCATTTTTTACGTCTGCAGGACCCTCAAAAATTTGGAGATAATATCGCGCTTAAGCGCCCGATGATTGCGGAGGCATTAAAAACGAGAAAACGGATCGTCTCGCTAGACGTTACCTTGTATAACATCTCGTTGGTGACGATCGTACCCATAGTCAAAAACGGGGAACTTTTAGGGGTTTTTCAATCGTCGGTCAAAATTGATCGGATTCAGCAGGGGCTGGATACCTATTCAGGGATCAAAAGTGCGCTGGCATTTGATACGGAAACGCTTCATAAGCTGTTGCCGGATGAACATCTGAAAACGTACGGGGGCTACTCGCTTATTTCATCCAATGATCCGTTATTTGAACATCTTCCTAAAGAGTATGATTTTACCAAGCTGCTTCGGTTGACGTATGACGATAAAACCTATATCGTAACAGCACGTGAACTGCGTACCTATACGGATAAACCGTTGGCTCGGATGATCTGTGCGCTGGATATTACAGAAGATGAACGGCTCTACCGAGATGAGATTCGCGAAATTTTAATTGCGGGTGCGATTGTGCTTATACTGCTGAGCTGGGTATTGCATGTCGGCTTTAAAGGGTTGATCGATCGGATTCGAATCTTATCCAACACCCATGCCAAAGAGCTGGAATATCAGCTCTATACCGATGCGCTGACATCGCTTCCGAATCGTAAAGCGTTATTAAAAGATATTAACCAAAATTGCTATAACGCGGTAGTTTTGCTCAATATTGATAATTTTAAAGAGATGAATGATCTGTACGGGCATCAAATCGGCGATCAAATCCTGATTGCCATCGCTCGTGTATTAGACCAAATCGCGCACGAACATCCTCTAAGACTCTATAAAATGCACGCGGATGAATACGCTTTGGGATTTACCGAAAAGGTTGATGACACACGTTTCGATGAGGTGTGCGGAAGTATTTTAAACGGGCTCAAAGAGTCATATTATACGATCGAGGGTGTAACGATTTTTGCGACCGTGAGCATGGGGGGCGATTTGTGCTTTGATGAGGGGTGTGATCTGGTCGGTCGTGCCGACATGGCGCTTAAAACCGCCAAAGCCAAAGGGATTTCATTTGTCAAATACCAAGATGCTCTTCATATCAAAGAGGATTATTCCAACAATATTTTATGGAGCAAGCAACTGAAAGAGGCGATTGACGGGAAGCATTTTGCCCTTTTTTATCAGGGGGTGCATGATGTCGAAACGAAAGCGGTTTATGGGTATGAAGCGCTGATACGGATTGTCGATCGTCATCATAATGTGGTTGCTCCGGGGATGTTTTTGGAGATTGCCAAAAAATCGCGGCTTTATGTCCATATCACCCATTTTGTTATCGAAGAGATTTTTCATGCCTTGCATTCGACACCGAACCGTTATTCGGTTAACCTTTCGGTGGACGATATTATGAATCCCGATACGCAGCAGATGATTTTTGAAAAGCTGAACGGCTCAACCTGCGGCAATCGTTTGGTATTTGAGATTTTGGAGAGTGAGGGGATCGAAAACTTCGAAGAAGTGTCGAGTTTTATCCGCAGGGCCAAGAAATACGGATGTCAGATCGCCATTGATGATTTTGGAAGCGGCTATTCCAATTTTGCGTATTTAATGAAATTGGATATCGATTACATCAAGATCGACGGATCGCTGATCCATAATGTGGATACCGATCCGAGTGTTCAGAAAATTGTCCGTACGATCATCGAATTCGCGCATCGGCTGGATCTTAAAACCGTTGCCGAGTTTGTCTCATCCGAACCGATTTATCAGGAGTGTCAACGGTTGGGGATCGATTATGTGCAGGGGTATTATCTCTCAGAACCTGAGTCGAAGGTGTAAAGAGGGTTAAAAATCGTAATTGAGAATAAGATTATGAAGGGTCATCTCGTTTTTACGAAAGATGAAATTGTATTCCGAGGAACCTGCCACTTGGTATGTATTGCCCCGTACTTCTTTACGTGTGAGAAGGTATTCTGCCTTTAGTCCTTTGAAAACGCCACTAAAGCGGTAGAAAAGATCGATATTGTAATGGGTGTAGCTGGGGAAACCGTATTTATTATATTTGGATTCTTTGGGATCGGTTTTATGGTACTCCCCGTAGCTCAGAATCATCTCCCACCCGTTGCTAAAATCGTGTTCGAGTGAAGCCATCCACGCATGGCAGTTGCCGCTTCCTTCACTCCGTTCTCGTTTTTGAAAGGTGAAGAGAGGCTCTTTCCCCCATTCTCTTGGAAATAAGAAACGTCCTTTGTCGGTTGTTTGATTGTAAGCGAGACTCAACCGGGAAGTGTGATGCCGAAGCGTCGTTTTGACACCGTAGGTGATGCTTTCTTCTCCTTCTTGCATGTAGGATTTGGCTTTTTGAGTGTTGGACGCTTGGGGGGTATTGTCCTCGCTATTGCCACCGTCTCCGGATTGTTGTTGGTAGAGGTACTGTAAAGCGTACGTGAGTTCCACCGATCCCAATATGTGAGAGACCGAACCTTCCGCGTAAGCGAGGTTGAAAATGTTTTCGAGATAATAATCCCACAGATCAACTCGGAGCGTGTCGTTGGGGGCATAGCGTAGATTGGCGATGAAGAGTCCATCCGAAGAGGTGTTATTGTAGTAATTACTTGCGGTGGTCGTTTCTAAAGGGGTATTGCCCATCTCGTAGCCGTATCCCAAAGCGTCCTCGACACTTTTCCATCGGGGGGTATTTCGGTTCCAAAAAGCGTTGATATAACCGGCTTGAAGAGAGCAGTATGCTTGTGGTGCAAGTTTAATCCAGACCCCTTGTACTAAAGTGGGGATCATTCTGCCGTCTTGAGCGTTGACAAAAGGGGTATCGAGTTTCATTCGACCTAAGGTCAGGATGTTTTTGCCCGATTGATACCGTAAATTCGCTTCTCCGATATCCGTGACGCTCTCTTCATCGTAGTCGGTCGTATCGACAAGACCGATGGCATAGCGGGAGTTTTTGTTTGAAGCGAGCGGTTCGGTACTTAGGGAACTGAGATTGTCATGGAGGAAACGGCTCGTATAGACTCCTACGATGAGTCGGATAGGATAGTCTGATGGGCTTTGGTAGAGGAGTTTTCCTCCGATTGCCGTGGCCTGATAGTCATGGAGCGGATTACGGTTCTCTTCGAGGAGCGTAAAGGTACGGAGTTGACCCGATAGATGACCGTATTGCGAATGATTTTGATCGGCAAGAGCAAGCATACCACTCAGGGTGAGTGCCCATCCGATCCCTCGGTTCATCCCGATATTCCGATCCGGTCAAGATTAATTCCGTAGGATTTGAGTAAAATAGATGCTCCGGCTAGATCTCCGATTTCGATTTTGAGCGCTGCGGCATAAATGCGCCCTAAGACTCCGGTATGGGTAAAGAGAGCGTCGGCAATTTCCTGCGTCGGGCGCAGAGCGTGCAAAATACTCTCCATGGGGACATTCATTACCCCCTCAAGTAGCGAGATAAATGCGATCAGACGGGCATTGTTGATCGATTTTTCACTGGCGGAAGGATCGAGTGCCAAGAGCAGTTTTAGCATCAGCTCCACCCGTTTTTGGGCGAATACCGAGTGGGCGTTGCTCGCATCGAGGGCTTTGGTTCCCGATTTGGAATAGATGATCAGTAAAAGCCATTGCATGAGGATATGGTTTCCGGTACGTAAAATCATCTCTTGGATCGAATCGGCTCCTTCGAGATATTCGGGATACGAAGAGCTTAAAAACTGGATAAGCTGTAAGGAGAGGGCGCTTTCGTTTTGGAGGGCATCGGCAATCTCTTGGGGTGATGCATCTTTTTGCAGAAGAGCGAAAAGGGATAAGAGATCAACATACTGAGGATCGATTCGATTGTGGGTGATGAGATGCGCTTTGGCAAAATAGAATCCCTGAAAGTAGCGAAAACCGATTTGGGCATAGGCTTCGGCCATTTCGTAAAATTCGACTTTTTGGGCGATGAGGGTGATGGTTCCATAAGGGTTCGGCTGATAATTAAACTGTTCGATATCGGTTTGCGTGACATCAAATTTAGCGTAAGTGATGTACGGGAAAATCGGCGAAAAGGTTTGAAGATAATGGGTGTGAAACGAGGCATTATCGAGGGCAAACCGGTATCCAAGGCCATGAAAATAACGGATTGCCTCATGGACTTGAGAGGTGAGTTTCATGGATGCGGAGAGCTCGAAGATAAATTTCTCTTTGGGAAGAGAGCGGAGGATATCGGTCAGCAGCAGAGGCCCATCGGTATTGATAAACGCCAACGCGTCGCCGAAGCTGGCTACGGAGCCGACTTGATTGAGCAGGTTAACCAAAACGGCTGCGGTCGCGTGTCTGGGATCGTCTATCGTACATTCGCCATGTTCATCCCGATAGAAGAACTCATATCCGATAATGTGTTCATCTTGATCCATGATCGGCTGACGAGCAAGATAGAGATTATTGTTCATCCATGTTTCTTTGTGTTTGAATGATTAAAGTGTAGCGTATTTTCGTTATTATTTCATCACTTTTTACCATTGATTTTTATTTAAAGGATTGACGTGTCGTCACCGCAAACTATTTATTTTACCGAGTACACCCCAAGCGATTTTACGATCGAATCGTGTAGCCTTGAGTTCATTATCGACAACGGCTCAACACGCGTGGATAACACAATGTCCATCCGACGGAAAAACCCTTTAGCCACTTCCCTTCGGCTGGATGGTGAAATGCTCGATTTAGAGCTGTTATGGGTCGATGAGGTGCTGTATGATGAAACAAAATATGCCAAAGAGGAGAGTGCGATTATCATTCCTCTTGACAAAGATGAAGTGACGATACGGGTTATCAACCGAATTTATCCCGATGAAAACACGGCCTTGGAAGGGCTGTATCGCTCCGGAGGGATCTGGTGTACCCAAAACGAACCGGAGGGATTTCGCCGTATCACCTATTTCATCGATCGTCCCGATGTGATGGCACGTTTCACGACCAAAATCATCGCGTCTAAAGAGATGTGCCCCGTTTTACTCAGTAACGGAAATCTGATCGGAACGGCCAATCTTGAAAACGGCAAGCATGTTGCAGTATGGGAAGATCCGATCCCCAAGCCGTGTTATCTGTTCGCCCTCGTAGCCGGGGATTTGGGGAGTATTCACGATACCTTTATCACGATGAGCGGCAAAACGGTGGAACTGGCGATTTATTGTGACAAAGGTAATGAAAGTAAATGTCATCATGCGATGCGCAGTCTTAAAAAATCGATGGAGTGGGATGAATATACCTACGGGCGTGAATACGATCTAAGCGTGTACAACATCGTCGCGGTGGACAGCTTCAACATGGGGGCGATGGAGAACAAGGGGCTCAATATCTTTAACTCCCATTATGTGCTGGCGGATGAAGAGACGGCGACGGACAGCGATTTCATGGGGATCGAGAGTGTGATCGCGCATGAGTATTTTCATAACTGGACGGGGAACCGGATCACGTGCCGTAACTGGTTTGAGCTCACCCTCAAAGAGGGGTTGACGGTCTTTCGGGATCAGTGTTTCAGCGCCGATATGAACTCCGAGTTGATCCAGCGTCTGGATGATGTCAAAGCGCTTCGGGAGCGGCAGTTCGTCGAGGATGCGGGACCGACGGCCCACCCGATCAAACCTGCTTCCTACATCGAGATCAACAACTTTTATACGGCCACGGTCTATGAAAAAGGGGCTGAGGTCATTCGGATGCTCTACACCCTTTTGGGCGTCGAGGGATTCCGTCGAGCAACAGACCGCTATTTTGAAGCGTTTGACGGTAAGGCTGTGGGCACCGAAGAGTTTTTATGGGCGATGCAGCAGGAGAGCTCCATCGATCTGACGCAGTTTAAACGATGGTATTCGCAGGAGCGCACACCGACGTTGAAAGTCGAAAGCACCCATGATGCGGCAACACAACAGCTGGCCTTGACGATTACCCAGATTATTCCCAAGGATGTTCAAAACCAAGAACAGCTTCCGTACGCGATGCCGTTAAGCTTGGCATTGATCCGTCCGAATGGGATCGAATATCCGCTTCACAGTACCAATGCCCGTATGGTGCAAGAGGGGGTAGTGTGGATCGATCAGGCGGTCGAGACGATCGTGTTTGAGGGGATCGAGGAAGCCCCTAAACTCTCGTTAAACCGTCATTTCAGTGCTCCAGTAAATATTGAATGCGCTGAGATCGATTATCCGTTTTTAATGCGGTATGCACAAGACGGGTTTGTCCGTTATGAAGCGGCGCATCGGTTCGGGATCGAAACTGTTGAGTCGATGATGCAAGGGGATGCACCATCGGAGGCGTTTATAGAAGGGTATGGGGCTATTTTGGAGGATGAGACGCTGGATGCGATGTTTAAAGCCCAGCTGCTCGATTTGCCAACCATCTCTACGATGATGCAGCGCCAAGAGATCATCGATCCGATCCGCATTGATCGTGCGCGGGAATCCCTTAAGCATCAACTGGCGACTCGATTTCACTCCGTATTGCGTCAGCAGATCGATGAACTGTATGACCCATCCAACTGTGCGATCGATGGGATCAGTATGGGGAAACGGGCATTGAAAAACCGTTTGTTATCCCTTTTGATGAGTTTGCAGGAGGATGAGGTTGTTGCGCTGACACAGGAACATTATCGCGTCTGCTTGAGTATGACCGAACGGCTTGCGGCACTCGATTTGCTTGAAAACTATGCTCCTCACGTAGCTGAATCAGCATTGAGTCATTTTTACGAGCGCTACCGCGACAATACACTGGTGATGAACAAATATTTTGCGGTTCGTGCCTCATGTCGCCGAGAGGGGACATTGGAGAGAGTGATCGCCTTGCAAAATAATCCGGCGTATGATGCCAAAGTCCCCAACCTCGTCCGTTCGCTGATCGGATCGTTCGCACGTAATATGGTGGCCTTCCATGATCCTAGCGGTTCTGGATACACGTTTGTGGCCGATAAAGTGATCGAAATCGACGGCTTCAATCCGCAGATCGCTTCAGGGCTTGCCGGGGCGTTTAAAAGCTACGCCAAACTCTCAGCTAAAGCCAAAGTGCTTATGCAGGGTGAATTAGAGCGAATCAAAGATCATCCGAGTGTTTCGAACAATGTGTACGAGATTGTGAGCAAAATTATGGAAAACGAGTGACACGGGGATGAAGCACGCCGTTCACTTGAATGTTTTATCTCCTCTTCGGGGGGTATTGATCGGAGCCAAAGCCGAAATTTTGAGTGAATGGATTCATGAACAGACGTGTGCGACGGTGTTAGCCAAACACGAAATCGATACCGATGTATTCGTATCGCAATACGCTACAGATGTGTTTGACTATTTTATGGGGGTTATTGCGGGTGAAGTCGTCATCGGAGAATGTCCGGCGATGGCATCGCTGATCGATTATCTGAAACACAAAGCGATAAGGTCGGATGAGCTGTTTACCCTTTGTACTCACTTTAAGCGATCGGTTTTGAACGCCACGTATCGCTTGGGTATCAATACGAAAGATGTTTTTAATGCGATCAGTTATCTGTTTGACCATAATTTTGCGGGTGTATTACAGCTTTATACCGATACGATTTATCAAAAAGAGCAAGAAGCGATCGAAGCGGGGCGGGCTAAGGAGTATTTTCTCTCTAACATGTCGCATGAGATCCGTACTCCGCTGAACGCCATTTTGGGATTTGTGGCTCTGCTCAAAGGAGAGAAACTAAGTGCCGGATATCAAAAACATCTTGATATCATCGCGCAAAGTGGAGAATCGCTTCTTCATATCATCAATGACATTCTTGATTTCAGTAAATTGCGCAGCGGTGTTTTCGCGATCGATCCAAGAGCGTTTAATATTCGAGATCAGATGAGCAATACGCTTGAATTGTACATCCCCAGTGCGAATCTTAAATCGATCCCTATCGCTTATAGCATCGATTCATCGGTTCCCGAATGCATCGTGACCGATCCGTTTCGGCTTCAGCAGATTGTCGGGAATCTTCTTAGCAATGCAATTAAATTCAGTGATTCGAAACAGAGTATCGAAGTGAACTTGGCTTATCAGGATGAAACATTAGCGATCACGGTATGCGATCATGGAAAAGGGATTGCGATAGAGGAGCATGAGAGGATTTTTGATCCGTTTTATCAGACATCGGAAGGGACACGGTATGGAGCCGGGGGAAGCGGTTTAGGATTGTCGATCTCTCGATCGCTTGCGAACCAAATGGGAGGCGACATCATCCTTCATTCGGCTGTCGGTGAGGGGAGTCTTTTTACCGTGAGGTTACCTGTTCAGAGCGCACCTTCACTTTTGTGTATGGAAAAACGGTTGGAATTGGTAGCGAAACGATTTAAAGGAGATATACTCGTCGCAGAGGACAACGAAGCCAATGGCGAATTGATCAAAATGATGCTTGGACGCTATGGGTTGAGGGTTGAATTGGTTCAAAACGGTGCCGAAGCGTATGAACGATTTTGTGACGATAGGTATGACATGGTGCTGATGGATGAACAGATGCCGGTTATGAACGGAACAGAAGCGTTGCACGCGATTTTAGAGTATGAAGAAGGGAAAAAGCATACACCGATTATCTCTTTGAGCGCTAATGCGCTAAGCGGAGCGAGAGAGGCCGCATTGGCACAAGGGTATGATGCGTTTTTAACCAAGCCGATTGACATCGCCGCCCTTGAGGGGGTATTGGAAACATATTTGATCGCCTCAATCCCCTCTGGGTTAACGGGGGAACTGACTGAGTCACTTCAGAAGATGTTAGGTCTTAGACGCGATCAGATTGAGGAGTTATTTGGTGTGTTTGCGCAGAAGGTACAAACCACCCTTCCTCACATGCGAGAAATGATCTCTAAAAAAGAGTATCCCTCGCTTGCTCGGCTTGCCCATTCGTTAAAAGGAGCCTGTCTTAATTTTCGTTTTACGCAGATGGCACGACTGATGGAAGTGATCGAAACATCAGCGCGTCATCAGGAAGAAGAGTTTGCTTACGAAGAGGCGGTAGAGGCATTTTTAAACGAGTACGATACCCTTTATACTTCGATGTAGTATCCGATTCCCGAAGCATTTTGGATAAGGTCAGTGGGAAGTTTCGAGCGCAACCGCCAGACGAGCGTGCGAACACTGTTGCCGCTTGCCCCTTTTTGGGGCCAGACATAATCGACCGCTTGATCGAAATCGACGACGCTTCCCAGCTGGACGACGAGAAGCTGAATGAAGGCATTCTCTTTTTTGGTAAGTTTGATTTTGACATCGTCGAAGTACGTTTCCCCCAAAGCAATGTCAAAACGGTAGCGTCCGCCCCCAAAGACGATTGCTGATTCATCCGAGTGCTTGGTCGCAAACAGGAGCTTTTCAAGATGCTCTTTGTCGTGCTGCAGAGAAGTCAGGCTTTCATGCCGTTTTTGCTCTTCGGCAAAACGGTAGAGGGCCATTTGAATCGTCGTGTGCAGGTTGAGCGGATCAAAAGGCTTGACGATGTAGCCATAGGGTTCTGTTTCCTGAGCCATTATGAGCGTCTCTTTTTCAGCATGAGCGGTGAGGTAAATAAACGCGGAAGGGATTTGAGTGCGGATAAAGTGCGCTAAAGTGATCCCATCGGAATCGTGTTGAAGTGCGATGTCGATGAGTACGACATCGGGGTTGTAAATTTTGATTTTATTACGGGCATTGAGGGTGTCGCTCACGATCCCGATCACTTCATAACCGTAGTTTTCAAGCGACATTTTCAGGTTAAGCGCACTGACATTATCATCTTCAACGATCAATATTTTGATGGGTGGCATAGAGACTTCATGAAATAAATTTAGAGGGATTTTAGCACACTTTTAGGGGAGATTCAATCCAACACGCTATAATCTTAAAGATAATCAGAACCTATACTGGAATCGATTTAAAACATGAGGGACGATGATGCTCGATTTTGATAAATTTACTCAGTATTCCAAACCGGGCCCTCGTTATACCAGTTATCCGACTGCATTGGAATTTAGCGAAGCGTTTGATTATGCTGCTTATTTGGATAGATTGCATGCACACGATTCGTCTCGTCCGTTATCGCTTTATTTTCATCTCCCCTTTTGTAAAAATGCGTGTTACTTTTGCGGATGCAATGTCGTCTTCACCTCCAAAGAGGATAAAAAAGAGCGTTACATCGACTATCTCATTCGGGAAATGGAGATTCTAAGCCGCCATATCGATGTTAGCCGCCGTGTCATTCAGCTTCATTTTGGGGGAGGGACTCCGACGTTTTTTAATGCGGAGCAACTGGATCGGATTATTACAGCGATCAAGAGGCATTTTAAAAATTTTTCTGAGGATGCGGAGATCAGTTGTGAGATAGATCCGCGCCATATCGACGAAGCGCAGATGAAAGTTCTTTCAAATGCAGGGTTCAACCGGGTTAGTTTCGGAATTCAGGATTTTGATGAACAGGTACAGGTGGCGGTTCACCGTGTACAGCCCTATGAGATCACCAAAGCGGCGATGGATTTGGCTCGACACTACAACATGGTGAGCGTGAACGTCGATCTCATTTACGGTTTGCCGTATCAAAGTTTAGAGACGTTTAAAAAGACGTTGGAACTCTCCATTGCGCTTGACCCCGATCGTTTTGCCGTTTTTAACTATGCCCATGTCCCGTGGCTGAAAAAGACGATGCGAAAAATTGATGAGACGACCCTTCCGCATCCGGCCGAAAAACTAGCCATTATGCGCTACACCATCGACTATATGCAATCCCATGGGTACAAGATGATCGGGATGGACCATTTTGCCAAACCGCAGGATGAATTGTTTAAAGCGATCGAAAAAGGGGAACTTCACCGAAATTTCCAAGGTTATACGACGAAAGGGGGAGCCGATCTGATCGGTATCGGTCTTACCTCAATCGGGGAAGGGCGTGATTATTACGCCCAAAATTTCAAGGAGATGGAAGCCTATGAAGCGTCAATCGATGCAGGGCGGCTTCCGCACGAGCGAGGTGTTTCCTTAAACGAAGACGATCGTATTCGCCAATATGTCATTATGGAATTGATGAGTAATTTTAAACTCGATATTATCCGTTTTGAATCGGTATTCGGGGTAACATTTACCACTTATTTTGCCGATGCTCTCAAAGAGTTGAGGGTCTATGAAGCGGATGACTTGATCACGATAACGTCCGAATCGCTCCGCTGTTCGGCAACGGGGACGTTATTGATCCGAAACATTGCGATGGCGTTTGATGCGTACATGCATCGCCATGCCGCGAGCGAAAAAACTTTTAGTAAGACGGTGTAATTATGTCAGCACATCCACACGAAATTTTCAACTATACCGATACCTCCGATGCGTGTATCAAATGCGGTAAATGTATCCCGGTGTGTACGATCCATAATGTCAATGCCGATGAGGTCACTTCTCCTCGTGGATTTATCGATCTTTTGGGAGCGTATCAGCGGGGTCAGCTGGAACTCGATTATACGGCCAAAGAGATTTTTGAAAGCTGCTTTTTATGTACCAACTGTGTCGATGCGTGTCCGAAAGATTTACCGACGGATATGGTCATCGAGCAGGTACGCGCTGATATTGCCGATAAATTCGGGATTGCCTGGTTTAAAAAAGTATTCTTCTACCTCTTGCGTCACCGTACGACAATGGATGTGTTGTTTAAACTGGGATATGTGTTCCAAACCTGCGGATTCAAGATTAAAGCGGAAGTAGAGTCGATGGAACCGCGCTTCAGCCTCCCGATCATTAAAAAAGACCGCTTGCTTCCTTCTATGGGAAAAACCTCGTTTCTCAACAGCTATCCCGAAAATATCCCTCACGGCGGTCAGCGTCGCGTGGCGATCTTCATCGGATGTTTGGCTAACTACAACTATACACAGATCGGCAAAGGGTTGGTCGAGATTTTAGAGGCATTGAAAATCGACACGTTTATCCCGAAAAAACAGCTTTGTTGTGGGGCACCGGCCTATTTTACCGGTGATTTTGCCACCGTCGATCATAATGCGAAGAAAAACATCGAGTATTTTGAGAGTTTTATCGATGAAGTCGAAGCGATTATCATCCCCGAAGCGACTTGCAGTGCGATGATCAAAGTCGATTATGAACACTTTTTCCATGATCAGCCACAGTGGTTGGAACGTGCCAAAAAAGTAAAATCGAAGATCTTCATGGCGACCGAGTGGCTGGAGCAAAAAACCGATCTTAAAACGGTATTGGCCTCCAAAGGGCGCAGTGATCTCAGCGTCACCTATCATGACCCGTGCCATTCCCGTAAAATGCAGGGTATCTATCAAGAACCTCGACGTCTTGTCGCGCAAAACTACACGATCAAAGAGATGAGTGATCCCAATGTCTGCTGCGGATTCGGCGGGGTGACGATGCAGACGGAGAAATTTCATTTCGCCCAGGCGGCGGGTAAACCCAAAGCGGCAATGATCGCCAAGAGCGGAGCACAGATCGTCACCGCCGAGTGCAGTGCGTGCCGCATGCAGATCAACAATTCGATGTACGAAGCCAATGTCGATGTCGTCTTTAAAAATCCGATCGAATTGATCGCTGAGGCATTGAAAAAATAATGGAATTTTGGCAGCATATTTACGAGCATTTTAACCCGGTAGCGTTTAACCTTTTTTCGATTCCCGTTCATTGGTACGGGCTGATGTATGTCCTCGCACTTCTTTCGGCACTGATGATCGCCAAATGGCTGGTGAAAAAAGATAATATCCCCCTCTCCAAAATACAACTGGACGATTATTTTATCTACGCGGAGATCGGGGTCATTCTCGGTGCGCGATTGGGGTATATCCTTTTTTATGATACCCATACGGCCTATTATCTGACCCACCCATGGCAAATTTTTAACCCATTTATGGACGGGCAGTTTGTCGGGATTCGGGGGATGAGTTTTCATGGAGCGATACTCGGATTTTTGATTGCTTCGCTTTTGTACAGCCGTCGGCATAAGGTTTCATTCGGGATGCTGATGGATTTGGTCGCAGTGGCGGTTCCTTTAGGCTATGTGTTTGGCCGAATCGGAAACTTTCTTAATCAAGAGCTCATCGGCCGCGTCACCGACGTACCGTGGGGCATCTATGTGTATGACACCATTCGTCACCCCTCGCAGCTCTATGAAGCATTTGTGGAGGGGATCGTCGTCTTTGTCATCATCTATCTCTATCGTCACCGCAAGGCATTTGAGGGCGAACTCATTTTGCTCTATGGATTTTTATACGGTATTGGTCGCGGAATGGTGGAGTTTTACCGCGCTCCCGATCCGCAGATCGGTTATCTAGCCGGTGAATGGTTGACGCTGGGGATGAGTCTTAGTTTTGGGATGGCGGCTGTTTCGGCTTTGGTATGGTTCTACTACCGTTCGTCAAATACGATACAGAAATGATGCCTTCCTTCCTCGTATGAATAGCTGAGTTCAAAACGGTGTAGATCACACACCGATTGGGCGATGTAGAGCCCAAGCCCCAATCCTCCTTCCCCGCGCTCGGTGACAAACGCCTGAAGGGCTTCTTCCACCGGACGCTTTAGAGGCTCAGCGGAATTGATGATACACACTTTTTCCCCATCGCATTCGATTAGGATCGGATATGAGGTGGCATGGCGATACGCGTTATCGATCAGGTTTTGCAGCGCGCTGGTAAAAAGATGTTGATCCACCGTGATCGTATGTGTCCCTCCTCTTATCTGCACATTTTTAGGATCGATGAGTAGATGTTCGATTGCCGCATGAAGCATGGTATCCAGTAATATTGGGGCTTTGGTGAGGGCGAAGGCGTGCATTTTTTCGATTTGTGCCATTTGCCCGATCAGGTGTTCCATCCGTGTGAACAGTTTTCCCAGCAAGGTGATGTTTGGACTCGGATCTTCGAGTTCGACGATGAGTTTCCCTTTGGTGATCGGAGTTTTCAGCTCATGCATCATATTGCGCAAAAAGAGTTCACGTGATTTTTTCAATTTCTCTTCTTGCTCAAAAGCGGTGTAAAGCGCATTTGAGATGAGGGCGATTTCATCTTTCCCGTCATTTTTGAGCGGGAAGTTTTTTTCTCCGGCACGGTAGCGTTCGATTTGGCGATAGAGGTGGTTTAGGGGTCTAAGATTGCGCCAAAGGAGCAGATACATGCTGAACAGTCCGCCGAAAAGGACGAAAAACACCCCCCACACGAAATAATAACTGTTTCGCTCGACGGTATCACGGTAAAACATGGTGCAATGATTGCGAAGCAGTGCATAGATGATTTCCCCGTTTTCTTCATAGATTTCGACATGTAACTGATTAAAGGTAAGTTTACGTTGCATAGCAGGGGGAAGGGGTAGCCGATGGGCATCTGAACTCAGCGATGCTTGAGGTTCAAAACCGGCTCCGGCAAGCTCTTGGTTTTGCTGATCGCAAGTATGATAGGTGAGCTTGGAGAGAATTTGAGACAGCTCCATGGAGCGGTGGGTGAGAAGCCGGTATTGTTGCGCTTGCTGTTCGTGATAGGCCGACATGCTTAAGAGAGCCAATACCACCAATGCAAGGAAAAAGAAAGCATGAAGTTTAAAAAAAACGGAGTGATAACGGATCATAAAGTAAACTGGTAGCCCATCCCCCGAATTGAGCGGATGAGGGTAGGATGTTTGGGATCAGATTCGATCTTTTGACGGATGCGGCTGATAAGGACATCGATACTGCGTTCGGAACTTTCCCATTGGATCGACTCGACATTGTTGGCGATAAAATCACGGCTTATGACATGACGGCGATGTTTGATCAAAAGCGCAAGAAGTTCAAATTCAGCGCGGGTCAACGGGAGCAATTCGCCGTCTTTATAGATCCCGGTTGCATCCACTCGGAAAAGTTCATCGGAAGAAAAGCGTGTTTTTCCATGGCTTCGTCGCAGTAAACTCTGAATACGGGCGACCAGTTCACGGGGCTCGTAAGGTTTAGGGAGATAATCATCAGCTCCCAGCTCAAGACCGACAACTTTGTCGCTTAGATCGCTTCGGGCGGAGGAGATGATGATGGGAATATCACTCTTTTGACGGAGTATTTTACACACATCGAGTCCATCGATATCGGGCAAAGTCAGATCCAAGAGGACAAGATCGTACGATTCGATCGAGAGAGAATTCAGAGCACTTTGAGGATGGGTGTAGCTGATTACTTCCATCTGATAGCGATCGAGATATTGGCTCAAAAGAGCCGCAATCTCGATATCATCTTCGATGAGAAGAATTTTGGTCATGCTTATTTTTTGCAGTTTTTACAAGCAGGACCGTTTGCGGGCATTTTCATCTCCCCTTTAGGGCACATAGCCGGTACATTAGACTCGAGTTTTTTACGTTGATCCGGAGTCAAAATGGCCATCATTTTCTCTCGGTGAGCATTATGAAAAGCTTTTCCCTCTTCACGAAGTTTTTGGATTTGAGCTTTTTGATCGTCATTGAGACCCAAGTTTTCAAATGATTTTGGTAGTTTGCTTGTGTCACATTGACATTTATTCATGATTGTGTGTTGACACATTCCGCCGCCTTGTTGCATGTTACCGCATCCTTGATGGCAGGCGAAGAGGGAAGTTGCACCGAGAATGAGGGCAATACTAAGAAGTTTTGTCATGGGGTATCCTTTGTCGGGTAGTTTTGATAAGGGTTATTGTATAACAGATGGATCAATAATGGAACAATCCAATGTTAACAAGATTAATGGAACAAGCTCTCTTGAACGTTGCCAAATTTTAGCAGATCGTAGGTTTTCGGCGTTGCGACACGTCCGCGTGCCGTCCGTTCCAAATAGCCGTTGGCGAGCAGATACGGCTCAAGAACGTCCTCGATAGTCCCCTCATCCTCGCTCAGCGCGGCGGCAATGGTCGAGAGACCCATCGCTCTTCCTTTGGCTTCCATCAGCAGCTTGAGCAGCCGTATGTCCATCTCATCAAACCCATGGGCGTTAATCCCCAGCTGGTCGAGAGCGTAGCGGGAGCGTTCATGGTGGATGACGGTTTCATTTGCCACGTCCGAAAAATCGCGTACCCGTTTGAGTAATCGAAGTGCGATTCTCGGTGTACCGCGTGAACGGGCCGCGATCTCTTTGGCGGCTTCATCATCGATCTCTTTGCCCAGTTTACGCGAAGCTTGGATGACAATATGGGAGAGCTGATCGGGGGTATAAAACTGCATCCGAAAATTCATTCCAAATCGATCGCGCAGCGGATTGGAAAGCATTCCGGCGCGCGTGGTCGCCCCGATGAGTGTGAAACGAGGAAGATCGATTTTCACCGTTTGCGCGGCAGGACCGCTCCCGATGATAATATCGAGACGAAAATCTTCCATAGAGGGATAGAGGATCTCTTCGACCGCGGGGGAGAGACGGTGAATCTCGTCGATAAAGAGGATGTCTCCCTCTTCAAGATTAGTCAAAATGGCGGCAAGATCCCCGCTCTTTTCGATCATCGGAGCGGCGGTGACTTTGATATTACTCCCCATCTCATTGGCGATGATCAGCGCAAGCGTGGTTTTACCCAGACCGGGAGGGCCATAGAAAAGGACATGATCGAGGGCTTCGGAGCGTTTTTTGGATGCTTCGATAAAGACTCCCAGATTTTTTTTGATCTGCTCTTGTCCGATGTAATCGTCCCATGCACTCGGGCGCAGGGATATCTCGCTGCTCTCGTCGGCGTTAAATTTTTCGATCTCTACAATTCGTTCCACGTCATAGAGTCCTAATAAATATAGTTTTCATCGGGAAATTCGCGTTTTTTTACTTCGGAAGCATATTCTCCGATCGCCTCTTTGACCATTTCGGCACCGTGTAGATATTGTTTGACGAATTTAGGGACAAACGGCTCATATAAGCCGAGCATATCGGAGAAGACCAGTACCTGTCCATCGACACCGTTGCCCGATCCGATTCCGATGACAGGGATGGAAACACTTGCAGCCACATGGGCTGCGACGTCGGCTTTTACCCCCTCGATCACGAGGATAAAAGCTCCCGCTTTTTCGATGGCTTGGGCATCTTGGATGAGACGGAGGGATTCTTCTTCATTTTTTCCTTTCACTTTATAACCCCCTTCTGCGCGTACGCTTTGCGGAAGCAGGCCGATATGGCCGCATACGGCGATGCCATTATCGACGAGGTGTCTGACGAGCGGAGCTTTATCTGCTCCACCCTCTATTTTTACCGCATCCGCAGGCGTTTCCTGATAAACGCGTATTGCATTACAAAGTGCGGTAGAAGGATCGCTGTAGGTTCCAAAGGGCATATCGGTGATGACAAACGTATTAGGGGCTCCTTTACACACGGCTTGGGTATGATAAATCATTTGGTCCATGGTAGCGCTTAGGGTATCGGGATTACCGCCGAAACTCATGTTCAGGCTATCCCCCACCAACAAAATATCGGCGCTGTCGCTGAAAAGACGGGCAAATAGGGCATCATACGCGGTGATCATGACTAAGGGGAGAGACCCCTTGTGTTTTTGGATGGAACCGATTGTAAGTTTTTTCATCGTCGTCTCGTAATTAAAGTGATTAAAAAAGACAGTTTATCGAAAAAATAGATCACTATACCATTTCTTGGCACGTTAAGATGGGAGTTTTAAAAAAAAGCGAGGTATAATTCAGAGTAACAGGAGAAGATCATCATGGGTATACGGAGCGAGTTAGAAACCAATTTCGACTTTGAAATCATTGATGAATTCTTGGACCATTTCGCCATGATGACAGAGATCATGGAATCGTTAATCGTCGATTTGGAGCACGAAGAACGGTATGCTCGAAGTGTCGAAGAGTTGTTCCGGATCTTCCATAACATAAAATCGGCTTCGAGTTATCTCAAAATCGAACCGATGATCCGCTTGGCGACATTGGTCGAAGATGCGCTCGAACAGCTTCGAAATCGTTCCAACCCGGCGAATGAAGAGACTATTAATTGGCTGATCAGCGTTTCGGATATGTTTCAGCAATGGCAAGAAGATTTTAAAATGGATAACGAACTTTCAAAAGTCCATTTCAATTTATTAATTTTACCCGATATGGAGAGAGCGTGAAGCACTTAGTGGCCTATATTACATCAGGGTTTCCTGATAAAAATTTTACGATCGATTTGGCGTTGGCATTGGCTCAAAACGGTGTCGATACTCTGGAACTCGGTGTTCCGTTTTCGGATCCGGTGGCCGATGGGCCGGTGATCGAAGAAGCGAATCATCGTGCGTTGCACTCAGGGATCAAGTTCGCGGATGTGCTGAGTATCTCCGAAGCGGTTGCCCCTTCCATCGATACGTTATGGATGGGGTATTTCAATCCGTTTTATCAGTATGGGATCGAAAAATTGTTGGACCGTGCGAAGCAAATCGGAGTCAATGGGATGATCATCCCTGATCTCCCCTATGAAGAGGCGAAAACCTATCACGATTTGTTTGAAGCCAGAGGGTTGGCCAATATCAGTTTCGTCGCTCCGACCGATGGGGAAGAGCGTATCGCTATGATTACTGCAAACGCACGCAAATTTATCTATATGGTAGCGTATGCAGGGATCACGGGGAGCGGTAAGAGTGAAGATTTGGCACCGACACTCGAGATGATTAAACGTCATACTCATACTCCGGTTTACGTTGGTTTTGGAATCAATGAACAAACAGCGAAAGAAAAAGTGCAGGGAGCCGATGGGGTCATTGTCGGCTCGGCCATCGTGCAAGTACTCCTCGATGATACGATTAGCCATACGCAAAAAATTGCTAAATGCTGTGAGATCGCCCGAAACATCAAATCGCTCATTAACAGCTAATATGCTATGATTACATTCTAACTTCGGTTACCACGTGGGGGCGACATGGCTTCGACTGGATCAAGAAGGTTTAGGTTGCATCGCCGGACTGAGCAGCTCCGTTATACGGCTCACACTTGCTTAAACGCAAACAACACTAATTATCGTCCTGCTTACGCTGTAGCGTAAGTTTTAACTTAACTTAGGACTGCGCTACCTTCCTATGCTATAACGGGAAGGGCTTGGCGTATAACCCCTGTGATAGCTATATTCTTGGAATGTCTCGGACTTGAATGAATTTAGAGAATTGGATGATGTAGCTTTGCACGTTGTGTGATAGTCATCTGAAAAACAAACAACGTTACTAAGCATGTAGACGCCTTTATTTCCTTGGTTTAGGACTCCGGTTCGATTCTTCAGATTGAAATATTTTTAAGTCCTAAAAATAGGGATTTAAAAGCATTTAATTTTAGTATAAAGACCACTTTAAGACCACCTTTTGATTTTTTGGTGGTCATTTGAACCGTATTTTTTTACGATTTAAAATTCGAACTTATTAGACGATTTAGTGGTATAATTTCTCTGTTTCTTTATCTGGGGGCGACATGGCTTCGACGGGATCAAGAAGGTTTAGGTTGCATCGCCGGACTGAGCAGCTCCGTTATACGGCTCACACTTGCTTAAACGCAAACAACACTAATTACCGTCCTGCTTACGCTGTAGCGTAAGTTTAATTTAACTTAGGACTGCTCTACCATTCTATGCTATCACCGAATGGAACTGGAGTATAACCCCTGCGATAGCTATACTCTCGGAGTGTCTCGGACGAGGATGAATTTAGAGAATTGGATGCTGTAGCTTTGCACGTTGTGTGAAGGTATCTGAAAAATAAACAACGTTACTAAGCATGTAGACGCCTTTACTATCTTGGTTTCGGACTTCGGTTCGATTCCGAACGCTTCCACCAAAATTTCTTTTTTATAGAATCTTGATGGATTCCTCTTTCTTATTGTTTATCCAATTTATGGCGTAATGAAAAAAACGGGAGGCTAAATTATCGTTTTTTATTATAGTTATCTAGATATTCATCAATCAGTTTTACTTTCCTTTTTTTAGC